>CESW01029252.1_pt1 | contig 18420 bp, 14 predicted proteins | sample 531171 | NCBI WGS metagenome assembly CESW01 (sample SAMEA2621859, study PRJEB7988) | marine metagenome | biome: marine biome (ENVO:00000447); feature: surface water layer (ENVO:00002042); material: "saline water (ENVO:00002010), including plankton (ENVO:xxxxxxxx)" | depth 5 m
TGCCAATCGCCTTGTGATTCACATTCGACTCCCTCGAGTGAATGGTAAGGTAATTGGTTCTTGGGTAAATACTGGTACATTCCAAAGGCATTCCAACTCAAGATTGGGTATTTTTTAAAGATTTCGTTTTGGTTCGGTTTCATTTAAGGTGCCATCGTCATCGTGTCAAAAATTCATTAAAGAGTAAAGAGTTTGCACACCTATCTCATGAATCAGGGAAGAATTTGAATTGTCGGAAACCTCGCTTTCAAGTAAAAGTCAAAAATGGATGAAATTGCTGAACTCCTCAAACGGAGACCAGAGCTCAAAACTTGTGAGGCTGAAATCCGCAATGCGGCAGACTTGCTGGTTACCTGCTTCCAAAGTGGAAATAAACTTCTTCTATGCGGAAACGGTGGTAGTAGCGCCGACTGCGAACATATTGCAGGAGAATTAGTTAAACAATTTTCCCGGTCCCGACCCCTTTCAACGGAATTAAAGGATAAGCTTGGACCGGAACTTTCGAAAGAATTACATGGTGGACTTCCTGCTCTTTCTCTTCCTTCCATGATCGGGTTTCACACTGCGTTCAATAATGACGACAAGCCCGAATTTGCATTCGCACAACAAGTCGTAGCCTTTGGTCGTCCTGGAGATACACTTTTGGGAATCAGCACCTCAGGGAATTCCTCTAATATTGTGCATGCAGCCCGAGCTGCCCAAGCCTTGAAACTGCCCGTGATAAGTTTAACCGGAGAAAATGGTGGGAAACTGGCACCGGTTGCAGATTGTGCGATCAAGGCACCTTCCCGGCAGACTCCTCGGATTCAAGAATTACATCTCCCCATTTACCACGCTCTTTGTCAGGTAGTAGAGGATAGCCTTTTTTCTTAATCCTGATGTCGGCAAATACCGGCTTACTCGAATCACTGGATCCGGCCCTTTTTCAAACCGGGATGGAATTGAGCTCATCCATTGAGTCAGAAGGTGGAAACCTACTGATAGTCGGAGGGTCGGTTCGGGACCTTCTTTGGGGTTTTAGCCCAGATGAGTTGGACTTTGAAGTTCGTGGTTTATCCCTAGATCAGGTCAAGTTGGTCCTAAGTAAAAAGTTTCGTTGGGATGAAGTCGGTAAAGCCTTTGGCGTTTTGCGCATCAAAGGCATGCCAGTAGAAATTGCTCTTCCGCGAACCGAAATAAAGTCTGGCTCTGGACATAAGGGATTCAGTGTCGAAATGGATCCAAACCTTCCCTTTGAAAAAGCAGTACAAAGAAGGGACTTTACCATTAATGCCATGGGATTGGATCCAGTTAGTGGCAAGTTATTTGATCCATGCGGTGGCTCCAAAGATCTTAAGCAGCGAATCCTACGTCATGTAAGTCCAGCATTTAAAGAGGATTCCCTACGGGTTTTGAGAGGGATGCAATTCATTGCCCGTTTTAATCTGATCCCGGCAGATGAAACCATTGAAATATCCAAGTCCATGGATATGTCTGACCTGCCACCGGAAAGAATTTTTGAGGAGTGGAAAAAATTAATGCTCAAGGGAAAGAATTTTACCGGGGGTCTGGAATTTCTAAAAAAAACAGGTTGGCTTCGATTTTTCCCCGAACTCGAAGCCCTAGATGGTTGCCCCCAAGAACCGGAATGGCACCCAGAGGGAGATGTATGGGTCCATACCCTACATTGCCTCGATGCTTTTGCTAAAGAAAGGATTGGAGAGGAATGGGAAGATCTGGTCGTAGGGTTTGCGGTTCTCTGTCATGATTTAGGTAAACCACGGACCACTAAGATTGGGGAAGATGGTCGAATCCGCTCCCCCATGCATGAACCGGAAGGAGAAGCCCCCACCCGCTCTTTTCTTGCTCGCATGACCAATCAAATTGATTTGCATGAAGAAGTGGTACCTCTCGTTCGGAGACACCTTACCCCACGTCTATTTTACAAAGATCAGGCAAGCGATGGAGCCATCCGCCGACTTGCGGCTAAGGTCAAGCGAATCGACCGGCTTGTTCGAGTTGCCGCTGCCGACATTGCTGGGCGTCCACCCCGAAAGGACGACTTTCCGGAAGGTCCTTGGTTACTCAAACGGGCTGAAGAATTAAAAGTTCGCGACTCGGAGCCCCAACCGATCATCATGGGTCGTCACCTGATCGAACGCGGCTTACAACCAGGACCTCAATTCACTCCCATTCTCAATCAATGTTTTGAAGCTCAACTGGAAGGAGAATTTCATACTTTGGACGACGGGCTATGCTTTCTAGATCAGACCATTACTGACTCCCAAAAGTAAGACTCCGCTCTTCCAGAACCCACTTATTCATTCTTCAATAAACATCCAGACCATGGATCTACCCCGGTGGCGGAAAAACTTTAAAGGGTGATAAAACCATTGAAATCACATCCATTCGCTAACCTAGTGTATCAATTAACTCGCAAACTCTAATGAAATTCAAAATTCTTCTTCTTTCCCTTCTGCCTCATTTTTTAAACGCAGAAAGTTTCCTGACTTTAAAAGTCTCTGACCTGACATTCAAAGAAGGAGAAAAACCAAGTTCAAATATCGATTCCACTCAACCCTATGCCTTGAAATATTCCAGAAGTCTTAAGATGTGGCTTCCTAGTAATCTGCCCTATTGCAGAACTCAGGATGCATCCGAGGCCTTTCTATCATTCAAACAGCTTGCCAATTCCTCTCAAAATGGGGTCCGTTTTTCGTCCGACGATCTCGTTCTTTGCTTTCACAATCCAAAATCAAAAGTTCAAGGAAAGCTTTTCCTCTATCAGGATAAAGTTGGATGGAGACCATTTTCTTTTACTTTCGAGAAGAAAAACCGAGTACGGGAACAAAAGAGTGAAGAGGAATACCTCACTTATCGGATCACCCGCTATCAATGGCTTCAAGATCTTCAGGGCCCCGGTTCTGCTTGGTATCGGCATAATGTAAATAGGGACCGCAACCGACTTGCTGAAATCCGCAAGGAACCAAAAACACCTACCCATACTCATCAAAATCGTGCCCTGATTCGGCCTGCACTAAGCAATGAACTGGAAAACAGCATGGATTTATTTTCAGGGGGGCGTGCCATTAGTGAAAACCTTCAACTCGATCGTGAACTCCGGCTGTCTTCAGACGAACAAAATCGGACCATTCCAGTTTCCTCCATTCCTGGAATTACGATTGAGGAAATTCCATGGAAGAAATTGATGAAAGCTGAAAAACCACAACTGGATCCGATTGCCTCTATTCTGCCGCATGATCAACATGCGTTCATCCTTTCTTCGTATGCAAGTATGCTTGAGGTGATGGACGAGGCAACCAGAGGCACCCCGCTGCTCCGACTCAGTGAGGAAAGAGCGGAGAGTGCCCGCTCCAAAGAAAAATATTCGCAACAACTTTGTTTACCAGTAGATGAACTATCACAAATTCTTGGCCCAAAGCTAATTTCTACCGTTGCCATTACAGGAAGTGATCCATTTATCCGCACAGGTACTTCCCTTGCTGTTATTTTCGAAGCCAAAAAGAAACAGCCTCTCATTGCTGCTCTAACCATGCGTAGAATGGAAGCACAGAAAAAGTATAAGGGTGCAAATCCTGTGTCCGGAAAAATTCCTCAATCCCAAAAAAGTAACTATGTTGGACTAATCACCAAGGATCGATCGATCCGAACTTTCGTTAGTTCCTTTGACCACTTTGTAGTTGTAACCAACTCAATGGATCAACTCATTCAAATCGCCCGGGTTTTTGAACAAAAGAACCAAAGCTTGGCATCATTGGATGAATACCATTTCTTTCGCCAGCGATACCCGATCATTCCCGAGGGTAAGGAAGATGCCTTCCTAATAATTACCGATGCCACAATCCGACGATGGTGTGGAGCGGAATGGCGAATCGGGGCTTCCCGTCGCATCCGGGCAGCATCCTCCTTAGCAGAGCTACAAGCCCGGGTGGAAAGCGGTGCTCCACTCAATGCAAAAGAATTTCCTGAACTGGGTAAAGTTTCGGTAATCGATGGAGTGGTACAGAGCTCGAAATTTGGAAACCTGACATTTTTAAAATCGGTTAATGAATTAGATATTCAAAAGATTACTCCTGCTGAAAAGAAAGCTTATGAATTTTTTCGTAATCGATACCAGAGACATTGGTCAGAATACTTCGATCCCATTTGTGCTCAAGTAAGCATTGATAATGGAGAGATCCGCGTAGACCTTTCGATTTTACCACTCATTGCTGGCACCGACTATCGACAAATGATTCAAATGGTCGGGGGAGTAAAATTAAAACCCGATGCAGGTGACCCTCACGATGAAACCGTTTTTCACTGGGTAAGTGCAATCGATATGAATTCTCCCCGTTTTAAACAGGCAGGAAATTTTGCTGCAATCATGGCTCCCTCACTAGGAGTCGGGGCATTTAGTTGGGTGGGAGAGTCCTTTTCTCTCTATCTCGACGATTCTCCCTTTTTCAAAGCCATGCAAGATGAATCCCAAACGGAAAGCATTAGAGGTAGTGAGAAATTCATCGAAAAAAACTTGGGACGGATCCCACTCGGCTTTAATGTCGAAGTCCGAAACCCATTCAAACTGACGGCTTTTCTGGCAGGTTTGCGGGCATGGATCGAACAAACTGCCCCAGGTATGACTCTTTGGACAAGTAAATCTTACAAGAAACAGGGCTATGTTAAAATCACCCCGGGTAAAGGACTTACCGATGATTTAATCAAGGAAGGATCTGCACCGATTGCTTTATATTATGTTCCATCTCCCCGCCTGCTGACCATAAGTTTGAGTGAAGAAATGATTCATAGGGCAATCGACCGAAATTTGCTCAATCGGGAGGAGAACGCTTCAAACATCCGAGCAAGTTGGGCGGGCAACAGCACTGCCCTCCAAGCATCGAAACCAATAACATCCATTTTCGACCTTTTGATGGGTCAAAATTTCATCAATGGATTACAACGGAAATCATGGAAGAATCTACATGTCCTCAATGAATGGCGAGTCCAGTTGAAAGAGATGGACGCAATTGCCTACCATAGGAAAGTCTGGCATACTGACTTGTCCTGCCCTGGTGGCGGAGAGTATCGCTGGAACCAGATGTTCCAAACCTATGAATCCACCGTGTTTGGACATCCCGCAAATCCGAAAGCACCGAAAGATTTCAGCGTGCTTGGTGGTTGGAAAGCGATTGATTTAGGGCTTAACTTTGAAAAGGATGGACTCCGGGTACAAGCTTCGGTTACAAAATAGGAATAATTAACCCTGCTTAAACTTCCTTCGTTTTTCTGCCAACTTCTCTTCTTACTCAGTGCTATGTTCCTGGTACCCACGAACTAGTGGCCGACCTTATCCCCAACGATACCAAGTGGTAAAAGAGGGCCCGACCCATGCCCGTACTGCTTGAAACATCAACGCTGCCAACTTCGGGTTACCCGTTTTCTTTTCAACACAGTGCTTTAAGGCTTGATCCGCATCCTCCCTTTCCGCTTTGCTTCCTACTTGCCAATACGCAATGTCATGCAAAATACAGCATTCATTCCAAAGTTCAGAATCTTCAAAATTTCAATCCAGAAAAAGACTGCAACCATCACTGCTTAAGTCAGCGAGCACCATTTTTTCTCACTACATCCAAGTCATAAAAAAAGATCCTGCAGCCAGAAACGAAAAACCGTATCCAAGTTCATCCTAGGCTTTGGCTAAAATGAGCAAAGCTTGCATCACTCGGAAGTTGAAAAGCCCGTAAGTTAAATACGGGTAATGCCGCAATTAAGTGGTCAAAAATATCGGACTGAATCGCCTCGTATTCTATCCATCGAACATCATTGACGAAGACATAAATCTCGATCGGCAAACCCTTTTCTGTAGGTGCTAGTTGGCGGATCAAAAAAGTCATCCCTTTTTGATGAATCGATGGGTGAGCCCTCAGGTATTCAATGCAGTAGGCCCGAAAAGTTCCCGAATTCGTCAAATTTCTTCCATTTAAAAGAGGAGCAGCTAACCCATGCTCCTCGAGATCCAAACCCTCTTCTCCTATATCAGATCGTTTACCAGAGAGATAATCTTTTAATAATTCTATTCTTTCCAATTCCAAAACCTCACTTTCCTTGAGGAAGCAGACACTGGAAAGATCCAGATAAATGCTCCGCTTAATCCTTCGCCCCCCAGACTCGCTCATCCCCCGCCAATTCTTGAATGCATCGCTTACCAAGGCATGGGCAGGAATCGTGGTAATGGTTTTGTCCCAGTTCTGAATTTTAATAGTGGTCAGAGCGACATCAATGACATCACCATTCGCTCCATATTTTGGCATTTCGACCCAGTCGCCCTTCCGGACCATGTTGTTTGCGGTCAATTGAATCCCTGCAACTAGCCCAAGTATTACATCCTTAAAAACCAAAAGGAGAACCGCGGTGAGGGCTCCCAGACCCGAGAAAAAATATAAAGGAGACTTATCCAGTAAAATGGAAAGGATAAAGATAATCCCGGTGACATTGACCACGATCTTTACCGCTTGGCAAATTCCCTTCAAAGGTAGTTTCGTGGATAGACTACTCTCCTCGTATAGCTTGTATAAAGTGTCAACAAGAGCATCAATCACCCAGAGGGTGATGACAACCAAGTATAAATTAACCAGGACTGCAATAAAACCATTGAATACTGGATAGTTCTGAAAAACGAACTCGGATAGGGTGCTGATTACAAAGGCAGGAGCGAGATGAGATAAGCGAAGGAAGAAACTTTCCTGCAAAAGATATTCACCTAACTTAGTGTTGGTTCTTTTGGCCACGGAACGGAGGATTTCCACGATGAATTTCTTGACTACTAGGTTGGCAATCCATCCAATGGATAAAATCACCAGGAAGGCTATCGCAATGTAACAATAACTCGAATATTGTTCATCAATTCCAAGGTGATTAAGGTTCTTGATGACCCATAGCTCGATTTTAGAAAGTAATTCCATTTGCTCAGAAAAACTGGAACATGGTTCGGTGACAACCCAATTACTTTTTTACCAATCAGAATTATTTTTTATTGTTTTTGTGATCAAAAAATTGACTATCAAGAGATGACATTTTCACGGGTTCAAAAAAAATCCTTCCTCTGGTTGGTTTCTCTTATTTTTTTTGGACAGATTCATAGCAAACCCATCGACCAAGTGGGTGTGCTTTTTTCCAGCAAACTGATCACTGGGGAAACCATTGGACATGCAGTCGAGGTCAAAGCAAAGATTAAAGGTACGAATGATCTCTACCTGACGGTATTAGATGGAGGCGACTCCTTTGCATGTGATTGGGCCAACTGGGCTCTCCCCCGACTGGTTGATACAAAAGGTCAGGAAACCAAATTGACTAATTTTAAATGGAAATCCGCAAAAGCCGATTGGGGGAAGGTGAACCTCAATAAGAATTGTGCCGGGGACTCGCTGAAAATAGATGGCAAGGATATCGACGATGGGATTGGTACCCACGCGAACAGTGTAATTCACTACAAACTCCCCCAAAACCATCAATTTATTGAATTCCGTGCCCTTGCCGGAATTGATCACGGAGGGATCAATCAACAAGCAGGGAGAGCCAGTAGTATGGTTTTCCTTGTGTCCGATCGAGAGCTTGACAACAGAAAACTAGCTAAAACTTTCCAAGAGCTACCCGATGTCGACCATTATCCCGCCGATGAATTCGTGCTTCCTGATGATTTGGAAGTTAAGCTTTGGGCCAAGTCTCCTCTTTTTTACAACCCGACCAATATAGACATCGACTTTAAGGGTCGGATCTGGGTGGCGGAAGGCAGAAACTACCGGCGCAAAAAAACCCAACCGGACGGAGATCGAATTATGGTTTTGGAGGACAAGGATGGGGACGGAACCGCGGAAAGCTCACATGTCTTTGTTCAGGAAAAAACCTTCGTTTCTCCGCTTGGAATTGCGGTGGTCGACAACAAGATCATCGTCTCACAACCACCCGACCTGATTGTCTACACCGATGTCAACCGGAACGCCCGTTTTGAAGAGGGGATCGATCAAAGAGAGGTCTTGCTCACGGGATTCAGTGGGGCCAACCACGACCATAGTTTGCATTCCGTGACCGTTGGTCCCAACGGGCAGTATTATTTCAACCACGGGAACAAAGGCTCTCAAGTCACGGACAAGGAAGGTTGGCAACTGAATGCCGGAAGCTTTTACGGCATGAAACAGGTTTCCGGAATGCCGAGTTCAGACGGACAGGTATACAATGGGGGCGTGGCTTTGCGGGTAAATCCAGATGGGACCGGAATGAGACCCATTGGGCATAATTTTAGAAATTCCTATGAACAGGCGGTGAGTTCGCTCGGAGATGTCTTTCAAAACGATAATGATGATCCCCAAGCCTGCCGGACGACCTGGCTGATGGAATATGGAAACCTCGGTTTCACATCCAAAAACGGTTTGCGTAACTGGCGAGTTGATCAAATGCCTGAGCAGAACACAGAGGTCGCCGAATGGAGGCAGGAGGATCCAGGAGTGATTCCGGCAGGTGATGTGTATGGAGGAGGATCGCCAACCGGTATTGCTTTTTATGAAAACGGTATCATGGAGAATCGTTTTGGTGGCTACATCATCAGCTGCGAACCCGCACGCAATGTTCTTTTTGGGTACCACCCCAAAGCCCTAGGAGCCGGCTGGGCTTTGCCCCATAGAGATATTTTTCTGACTAGTAACCCAAAAATGAATTTTGCCGGGGCGGACTTTGCAAGAGGCGCAAGGATTAAAGGATTGATCAACCTGTTCCGACCCAGTGATGTCTGTATCGGGCCAGACGGGGCCATATATGTTGCCGATTGGTTCGATGCCAAGGTTGGTGGTCATGGGACCCGGGACGAGGCCCAAACCGGTGCCATTTACAGGATTGCTCCCCAAGGAGTCGAACATTCCATCCCTCACTTCGACCTCGCTACCACCGAAGGTCAAATCGAGGCCCTGAAGAACCCTTCCCCCAATGTGAGAGAATTGGGTCGGGCTCGCTTGGTGGCCTCCGGAGAAAAAGTAATACCGGCAATGAAAACTCTTCTTCAGGATCCCAACCACTTCATTCGAGGACGGGCCATTTGGGTCTTGGCCAAAATGGGTCCTGAGGGGCTCAAAATTGTGGAACAGCAACTAACCGACCCAAATCCACAAATCCGAATCTGTGCCTTCCGTGCCCTACGACATGAAGAGTACAAGATCCATAAACATGCTGCCCACTTAGCCAAGGATCCCTCGCCCATGGTCCGAAGGGAAATCGCCTTGGCGATGCGTTACCTACCCCTTGAAAGATCCAAGGATATACTACTCCAAATTGCCAAAGGATATGACGGAAAAGACCGCTACTATCTAGAAGCCTTTGGAATTGGTTGCACCGACAAGGAAGCCAAAATGTATCAAATCTTGAAAAAACAAAATCAGGGTTCAAAGTTTGACCCGATCTATAGCGGATTAGTCTGGCGCCTGCACCCTGCTTCCTCTATCCGCGAACTCAAGCAGTGGGCGATGGATCAAAAACTGGACCATTCCATCCGTAGGTCGATGCTCTTTTCTATCAGTTTGATTGAAGCCCCCCAAGCAGCTCAAGCTATGGTGGAAATCGCCCGCTCTGGTACTGATCAGACCGCTTCCCTTGCCAAGGTATTCATCGATAAGCGGGATCAAGGAATTTGGAACACTTATAAAGCCAAGGATATGTTGAGAGGTGGGAAAGCAAGCGATACCTCCTATGTCGACCGCCTCGCCCCCACCTCCTTTGGCCCCGAAACCAAACTTCCGAATTCAGACAAAATTCTTGCCCTTAGGGGAGATGCTCAAAGCGGGAAGAAACAAGTTGGACGCTGCTATGTCTGCCACAAGGTTGGGTCTGTCGGCGTGGAATTTGGCCCTACCCTTGCGGGTTGGGGGAGTGGGCGAGACCGTAAAACCATCCTCAAAGCAATTCTTGATCCATCCGCCGACTTGGCACACGGATATGAAGGTACAGAATTGATTGTGAAGGGAGATAAACGAATTCAGGGTTTTGTTCAGGCCGAGGGTGATCCACTTGTCATAAGGGTATTCGGAGGCGATGACCTGGTAATCGCAGCAACCGATATCAAATCGCGTAAAAAAATGAGTTCATCTCTGATGGCACCCGCCTCTCAACTTGGACTCGATACCCAACAGGTTCGTGACATTGTGGAGTATCTAAAGCAAAACTGATCACGAACGGTTACGAAGCACTTAATAAGGAATGACTTCATTTCACTTAGACTTGGAAAATAGCTACACGGAACTTCCCGATGTATTTTTTACCAAACAACCCCCAACTCCGGTTCAGAAACCAGAGGTCGTTATCTTCAACGAGAAACTAGCGGATCAAGTAGGCCTCAATTTTTCGCAAAGTAGTAAAGGAGAGATGGCCAAACTCCTTTCCGGAAACCTGGTTTTAGAAGGAATGCAACCCTTTGCTCAGGCCTATGCCGGTCATCAATTTGGAAACTTCACCATGCTCGGGGATGGTCGTGCCGTCGTCTTGGGTGAGCACCTTACTCCATCGGGCCAACGGCTTGATTTGCAATTCAAAGGCTCGGGAAGAACTCCGTACTCCCGGGGTGGAGATGGGCGAGCTGCCCTGGGCCCGATGCTTCGTGAATATATCATCAGTGAAGCCATGCATTACCTTGGCATTCCCACCACCCGTAGTTTGGCCGTGGTCGCGACCGGTGAAACCGTATACCGTGAGAACGAGTTACCCGGTGCCATCCTGACCCGCATTGCCGGATCACATATTCGGGTTGGAACTTTCGAGTTCGCCTCTCTTCATGATGATAAGTCGATAACCCTGGCACTGCTCGACTACCTCATTGATCGGCATTTCCCTGAGATTAAGGAAATGAACAACCAACCGCTGGCCTTGCTAGAAGCCATGATCGAACAACAGGCAGAATTGATCACCGATTGGATGCGGGTCGGTTTTATTCACGGAGTGATGAATACGGATAATATGGCCCTATCCGGCGAAACCATCGATTACGGACCCTGTGCCTTTATGGACAGCTTTGATCCTGCCACAGTATTTAGTTCGATAGATCGTAATGGACGATATTCATACTCCAACCAACCTTATATCGCCCAATGGAACCTCGCCCGTCTAGCCGAGAGCCTTATTCCCCTGATTCATCAAGAAAGAGAAGAAGCCATTGGAATGGCAGAAAATGCACTAAACGCATTTGAGGAAGTTTATAAATGTAAATGGCTTGCGATGATGGGCTCCAAGCTTGGGCTCCTTGAGGCAAAGAAGGAAGATGAAAAGTTGATCACCGAACTGCTCGACTGGATGCATCAAAGTTCAGCCGATTTCACCAACACCTTTCGCGACTTCTGCAAACCGGATCTTCCCGATGAAGAAGCCTACCTAAGCGAAAACTTTCAAAATTGGCATACCCGCTGGCAGCTTCGTCTTGAAAAGGAAGAGCAAGGATTAGATTCATCGCTCTCCCTGATGCGGTCGGTGAATCCCGCAGTCATTCCTCGAAACCACAAAGTAGAGGAAGCCTTACAAGCTGGTGAGAAAGGGGACTTCAATCCTTTGCAGAACCTTTTGAAGGCACTCGAGAATCCCTACGAAGGTGGTGATCTCTTGACGCCATACCAAACACCTCCGAAGCCCTCGGAAAAAGTACTGCAAACCTTTTGCGGAACCTAAAACAAGTTTCCCCGAGCTTGACCGACCTTCACCGGACAATAGTGTTTTTAAATCATGTTTATAGGAATTGCTGGGATTATTGGAGCGGGAAAATCTACCATGTCAGAAAAATTAGCTGAAAAGCTTACTTTCAAGGCATACAAAGAGCCCGTGGATGACAACCCATACCTGCAAGACTTTTATCAAGACATGAAGCAATGGGGTGCAATGATGCAGGTCCACCTTCTCTTTCGAAGGTTTGAGCAGCACCAGCAAATTGTATGGAACATGGAAAAAGGTGCGGTCCAAGACCGCACCATTTATGAGGACACCATTTTCGCCCGTATGCTTCATGAAGCAGGTTATATCGATCAGCGAGACTATGAAACCTACCTTGGGCATTTTAATATAATGAAAAGGTTCTTAGTCTACCCTGATATCCTGATATATTTACGGGTATCTCCCGAAGTTTCGATGCAAAGGATTCAAGAGCGCGGAAGGGATGCGGAGGGTGGAATCCAGCTCGAATATATGGAAAAACTTCATCAAGGATATGAAAGTTTTATCGAGGAGATGAAAGATTACACCCGCGTCCTCACTCTTGACTGGAACCAATATCAGGAAATGGACGAGGTGGTTAATCTAATCTCAGAAAAGGCAGGGGAGAAACGCCAATTTCTACGCGACCTTGGAAATAAATAATCGATCCTTGCTCTGCTTGCTCCCAATAGGAATTCAGCCGAGTAAGAAGTTGAGCTCTTGACCAAGCACTAGGCTTCCGTAATTTTATTGCAATGAAACCATTTACCCTCTTTCTCAGTTTGCTGTTCTGTTCCCTGAGTGCACAGGAAAAGCCCAATATTCTTTTCATCTTTACGGATGACCACGCTTATCAAGCCGTTGGTGCCTATAATTCCTGGTTAAAAAAGCACTGCCCCACCCCGAATATCGATTCGCTTGCCCGGGACGGAATGCTTTTCGAGCAATGCTATGTCACCAACTCGATCTGCGGGCCCATGCGTGCTGCGATTCAGACTGGCAAGTATTCCCACGCAAACGGGTTTCTGGTTAATGGAAACAAGTTCGACGGAAACCAGCAAACATTCCCCAAGCTTCTCCAAAAGGCAGGCTACACCACCGCCGTAGTTGGCAAATGGCATCTGGGCACCCATATGTCTCCGCAGGGATATGATTACTCCGAGGTACTGATCGGACAGGGACCCTATTACAACCCACCGATGCGTTTGGATAAGGATGGAGATGGCAAGCATGATCAAGTAATCAAGCATGTAGGATACACCACTGATGTGATCACAGACCTCGCCCTGAACTGGATGAAAACCAAACGGAATAAGGACAAACCTTTCATGCTGATGTATCAGCACAAAGCTCCCCATCGAAATTGGCAACCCGGACCCAAGTACCTCAATAAGTACGATGATATCACCCTGCCTGAACCAGATACTCTGTTCGACGATTACAAGGGGCGCACTCTTGCTGCCTATCAGCAGGACATGACCATTGCCGAGACCATGTCCCGGGGAGATTTGAAACTCTACGCTCCGGGCAACCTGACCCCGGAACAGAAAAAACTCTGGGACGCCGCTTACAGCCCAAAGAATGAGGCCCTAAAAAAAGCCAACCTGAGTGGTAAGGACTTGGTGCGTTGGAAATACCAGCGCTATGTCAAAGACTACCTACGCTGTATCGCATCAGTCGATGATGGAGTCGGACGAATGCTTTCCTACCTCAAGGAGGCCGGTCTCGAAAAGAACACCATTGTAATCTATTGCTCGGACCAAGGTTTCTATCTTGGTGAGCACGGCTGGTTTGATAAACGCTGGATGTATGAGGAATCCTTGCGCACTCCCTTGCTCGTTCGCTGGCCCGGCGTGATCGAACCGGGAAGCAGAAATGGGGACATTGTTTCCCCGATTGATTTTGCTGGTACTTTTTGCGACTTGGCGAAAGTGGAGAAGCCTAAAGATCTACATGGGGCATCGATGCTATCCTTATTTAAGGGAAAGACACCCATAAATTGGAGAGAGAGCTTTTATTATCACTATTACGAATTCCCGGGCTATCACTATGTGAGAAGACACTACGGCGTTGCCGATGGAAGATATAAATTAATCCGCTTTTATGAGGATGATATCAACCAGTGGGAACTCTTTGACCTCAAGTCTGACCCGAATGAAATGAACAGTGTTTACGGAACCGCTGAATATGCCGTGGTCCAAAATAAATTGTCGCGGCAGCTTGCAATGCATCGGGAAAAACTTCAAGTCCCTGAGGAAGACCCACCCCATTCGATTATCCAACGCCCTCCCCCTAGGACCCGAAAACCAACCTCCCCATCCCGATGATTCGATTTCATCCATTCTTTTTTGCTGCTCTACTCTCCTTGTCGTCTTACGGCAAAGCACCGACTCCTTTTTCAAGTTCACAACCTAACTTTTTTGAATCTTGCAAACCAATTGCAGAAAACTCGGTTTGGCTTTTTTCCGGTTCCAATCTTGATTCTTTCGAATTTAGACCGGATTCATGGGAGATTGAAAAGGATGGCTCCGTAGTCTGCCGTATGGAAACCATAAAGGACGGCAAGGGCAAGGAGCGCATTCGCGGGATGGGATACTTGTGGACCAAAGATGAATTTGGTGATTTCTCCCTCTCGCTGGAATACAAATTGTCCGAAGGTGCGAATTCAGGAATCTTTTACCGGTCTGATAAGGACAATCCAGTCCAGGGTGGCTTGGAAATTCAATTGATGGATAATGAGGGCTTTCAGAAAAAAGCGAAAAAAGTACTCCCGCCCAAAAAACTCAATGCTTCCTTTTATGCCGGTGCCGCTCCCAAGGGAGATTTTTCGAAGCCTCTGGGACAATGGAACCAGGCGGAACTAACCTGCATCGGACCCCAGGTTTCTTTTTTTCTCAATGGAAAGGAAGCTTTCTCGATCAACCTCAACGATTGGAAGAAGGCAGGCAAAAACCCTGATGGTTCAACCAACAAGTTCAAGACAGCACTGAAAGATTTACCCCGTACCGGACGGATTGGATTTCAAAACCATGGGCAAGTGGTTTGGTATAGAAACATAAGAATAAACGAACTTTGAAGTGAAGGGATTTTTTGCCCTAATTACGGCAATTCTGAGCCAAGCTTTTTGTACGGCATCGGAAAACTGACCCCGCTTCCGCGGAAATAATGGAGATGGATCAGCGGAATCTAAAATTCCATCCAAGTGGGAGCAGAAGCATTACCGGTGGAGCATTCCTCTAGAGGAAAATGGTCATGGCAGCCTATGGGCAGGTGGTCACCATCGAAGATGCCGATCAGTTTAAACAACTTGGGATCACCGATCTGGAAAGCGTGTGCCGATCGACTCCCGCTTTGGCAAATGGTGATCTTTATTTGAGAACCGCTCAAAGACTTTTTTGCATTAAAGGCCATAAGGAGTGATATCCCGTTATCCCAAGATATGCTGCTTCTGGAATCCGAGTATCGGTACGCCTACGACTAGAAATCAAATTATTTTTTTCCGTAAACACTAACCAGTAGAACAAAGAAACAAAGGGTTAGGTTGAATAAAGGAATCTGCAGGGCTGACGGGAGGGAATATACAATTGCGGTTGCCGGAGTCCATACCAACCAAGTGGTAAGGTTGAAAAGAATGATCTTATCAAAAATTCCCTTAAGGTTGATTTCGGAACGCCAGCGACTCCAGGAATATCCCGACTCCTTCCATCCATAAAAGAGCACTGTGATCGGGGAGGCCCAGATTACGCAATAGACGAATTGATCAACCAATACCTTGCAGATAATGGTTTTCCAATCCACTCCATTTCCAAAGATCCAAGTCTGCAATCGATAAAAGGCATCCACATCGATTCCACGCAGTGCCCAGTAAGATACAAAGATAAATCCGAACACCCATCCATTACCTCCAACTTCCCGACCACTGAGACGCATAAATACAAACGGAATTAAGCCACCAAAAAAAGCAGTGGAAGCTGCGGAATACCCATAGCCATAAGTTTGCTTTAATCGGATAATTTCCTCGAACCATCCATGGGTGATATCCAAATAGTAATAGGAAAGAACCAGAGCCAAGCCAAAAGCCCATAAAAATAAGCCAGGAATGAGGTTCTGACAAAGGGCTGAATAGATTCGATTTTTCACTTATTTAAAAAACCGGCTGAATTTCTTTGAATTTCACCTATAAAACCCTATCGGAATATAGGATGTAATCCATGCAAATCGTAACCCGGAATCAGGGAATTCTCTCCCAAATGTTTTAAACAAAGAGTAAATCTTAACCCTTGATCGATGATTTTATTTAACTTTTACTTTTTTTTTACAAAACCAGCCCAACTCCGCATGAATATATACATCCAGAAAGAGGGAACCGATTTCGGCCCCTACTCGATTGAACAAGTCAAAGAATTGATACAAATCGTAGCTTTTAGCCAACATCACCAAGCTTATCATAACGGCCAGTATTGGATTCCTATCCCTCAGATCCCTGGAATGTCTGCTGTTAGTCCTAGTACAGTCCATATCTCGCATCGGTAAGAACGATTTTGAGGATATGGAGGAAGACTTTGAATTCGAGTAACTAAATGGAGGAGGAAGCCGAAGAGATTGAATCCCTTGACCCTCAGGAAGAAAAAGAGGAACCCTGGTGCGTAGTTTGCAGGGAATATACTGACTATCGGAGGAAATGGAACACCTTACCCAGAGCGAACCTGGATGGTGGAACCTATTCGGAAAATGTGGAGTCTCCCCACTGTGTCGAATGCGAAAATCCCATGATTTACCTGAGTCACTGCAAGTTGATTACCCGTTTTTTCTGGGTTCTTGGATTACTGATCCTTGGAATTAGCCTGGTCTCTACTGTGGCCCTATTTCAACTCTCATGGGGAAGTTTGATTGGTTTTTCACTTTTTCTTCTGCTAAGCTTTACCATTATTCGCATTCCCAGGAAATCCAGACGATGCCTCGCAGAATGGAAAGTTTGGAAAGAGGAAAAGGGATTCAAAGAGTTAACCGATCTAGGACTCAAGAAAAATTGAGCAGGCAACTCAAGCCTCGATTAACCTTTGGTTTGCTTCTCCTTGCTGGGGTTGTTTGCGTTTCAACCGGTGCCTTGTTTGCCCGAATGTCTTCCAGTGATCCATTAACCACGGCTGCGTATCGGATGACATTTGCCCTTGTCCTAGTTTTTCCCTTCGGCGTTCGCAAACTGTGTAGGGAATGTTCATCGATTCCTCTCCGAAAACTTCTACTGACTTTCTCTGCCGGTGGTTTCCTTGCCCTTCATTTTTCTGCTTGGATTTATTCTTTAGATTACACGAGTGTTACCAACAGTGTTTGCATAGTTACCACAAGTTCTCTTTGGACATGGCTGATCGCTCTCATTTTCTTACGGAAAAAGCCAAGCAGTTCCCTCTTTTGGATTTCTTGTTTTCTTGGACTTATTGGTGTCGTGACTCTCACGGGCTTCGCAATGGGAGACAACGAAGTGAACCTGAAAGGAGATGGAATGGCTCTTATTGGAGCACTCTGCATGGCGGTCTACCTGCTCCTTGTCCAAGGAATAAAGGATCGTATTTCCTTTCGCTCGTTTCTCCTGCTTTGCTACAGCTCTTCCATGGTTTTCCTCTGGGGGTTTGTTGTTTTCTCGAAATCTAATCCTTTGCCTATTCATGAACTGGACTGGATTTACTTAATCGGACTGGCAGCGATCTCTCAGGTACTGGGTCATGGGATTTATAATTGGTGCGTCCGGTGGATTGATGCACGAATGGTAGCTCTTTCCTTACTAGGTGAACCACTTGGTGCGACTTGGTTGGCGTGGATCTTTTTGCATGAAAGTATTGGAATACAACAACTGATAGGAATGGCCATTTTGCTCATCGCTTTGTCCCTTCCATCGATCCAACATTTACAATCAACGAAATTTTCTCCGAATGAAAATTGATGGTCATGTTCACTTTGTCGGAGACGGATCCAATGGCTCCGGATGTTGGCTGAGGCGGAATTTTGCTGATCGCCTCTTCGAGCCAATTGTGAAGTCACAGGCTGGTATTTTAAAATCTAGTCAAAAATCTGGCGTGGATTTGGCCTATGAAGAGAAATTAATCCAATTGATTGATGAGTCCTCCCTTGATGCGGTGCTTCTGCTAGCAATGGATTATCCCTATGACGAGGTCGGCAACTGCCTGCAAACAAGAGCCAAGTTCTATGTCCCGAATGATCATGTGCTTTCCTTGGCGGAAAAGTACCACCAGGTCATTCCTGCCTGCTCCATTCATCCAAGTCGGAAGGATGGGATCGAGGAACTCGAACGCTGCGTGGCAAGCGGAGCCAAGGTGCTCAAGCTTCTACCCAACTGCCACAACCTGAATTGCTCGGATAGCCAGTATCGCTCCTTTTGGGAAAAACTTTCTGAGCTTAATCTTCCATTACTTGCCCATACTGGAGGTGAATTTTCCGTCCCGGTTTTAAATGCAGATTATGCCGACCCACGTGTCCTCCGTTTACCCCTCGAATGTGGAGTCAAGGTAATCGCCGCGCATGGAGCTGGCAAGTCCGGCCTTTGTGACCCTGACTATACCACTGAGCTCTTTAAAATGATGGATCAGTTCCCCGGTCTATTCACTGACAACAGTGCCTTGGCAAGCCCGAACCGTTGGCGAACGATGAAGCCTTTACTCGAGCACAAGGTTCAGGAAAGGGTGATTCATGGAAGTGACTTCCCGATCCCAT
>CESW01019721.1_pt1 | contig 18278 bp, 12 predicted proteins | sample 531171 | NCBI WGS metagenome assembly CESW01 (sample SAMEA2621859, study PRJEB7988) | marine metagenome | biome: marine biome (ENVO:00000447); feature: surface water layer (ENVO:00002042); material: "saline water (ENVO:00002010), including plankton (ENVO:xxxxxxxx)" | depth 5 m
TTTCCTTCTTCGATTGGTGGCATTGCTTCTTCGTCATTTTTGGGAAGGGTGATGCGATATATAAGCTCACTTGCTTCAGTATCTCCTTTGACAATGATTTCATTACCGGCGCTGCGTCCGCCTTTTAATAATAACTCTTTTTTATCCATCCGAAGTTTTCCCTTATCCTTATTTTCCCCATGGCAATGTAGGCACCGCGCTTCGAATACGGGTGCAATCAAACTATCATAAACTTTTAAGCTATGTTTAGATGGATTGGAAATTTCGGAATGAGCCTGAAAGCAAATTAAAAAAGAAAGTGACAGGATTAAAAACTTTATTAGATTATTGGAAAACATAGGACTTAATGTATAATTTATTTTTATGAATTCGAATACGCAAGTTCAGATAGAAAAAGATTCTAGTTTTACAGATTGGAGTCGAGAACTTTGGTTCGCTCTTATGTTCGTTTGTATTGGATGGACGGTCTGGCCTCTTATGATTTATTTCCTTGGACGTGCACTAGACATCGATTATTTCGTTTCCTTAACTTTGAGAGTCTGGGCCGAAGATAAAGTTTATGGACCATTAACCGATGGAGGCTTTAGGTCTTTGTCTCGACTGCTTTTACTTTTTTTCCCGTGGCTGTTTTTCTTTTTCTTACGCTTAACTTTAAATCTAGCTAGAAAAAAGAGTTTATTGTCCTAGTTTCCAACTACATTAAGCTGATAGCTGCAAAAGGAAGAATATTTCCCTGACTTCTTCAATAATGTTTCATGATTTCCTTGTTCAATAATCTTACCATTTTCTAAGAATATTATCTGATCGGCTTCCCTAATCGTGCTCAAGCGGTGTGCAATAATTAAGGTCGTATGGTTTTTAACGAGTTTCGAAATAGCCACTTGAATGCTTCTTTCGGTTTCGACATCTACACTGGATGTAGCTTCATCTAAAATCATGATCGGGGATGATTTAAGAATGGCTCGGGCAAGTGTTATGCGTTGTTTTTCACCCATACTGAGTCGTATGCCTCTTTCACCGATATGAGTATCGATTCCCTTGGGAAGATTAGTAACAAAATCTTGGGCACTTGCTGCTTTTAATGCATTCATGATTTCGTATTCCTCCGAAGCAGGAGATGCTAAAAGTAGATTCTCCCGGATGCTTGCATCAAAGAGAAAAGGGTCTTGAGAAACGAAACCAACATTTCCTCTTAGCTTAGCAAGACCTAGCTTACGAACATCAATCCCACCAACAGTCACGGCACCTTCGGTTACATCATAGTATCTCAATACCAAGTTCGCTATTGTACTTTTTCCTGCTCCGGTTGGACCTACCAATGCGGTTGTAGAACCATGAGGTATAGTAAAAGTTAAATCATCCACAAGTTTGCTTCTCTGATTGTACGAAAAGGAAACTTTTTCAAACGAAATGGTTTGGTTAGAAGTTGGAAACTTCATGCAAGTGACTGGATCCTTTATATCAATCGGTGTGTCTAAAACTTCAAAAACCCTCTCACCAGATGCCTTACCGGCAGAAATCAGATTATTAATAGAGACGAGTTGCCTTACTGGCTCATAAAACATGTTTGCATATAGTAAAAACGCAAAAAACTGTCCGGTCGTAAATGAAGAGTCAGTCTGTAATAAATAGGCACCCATTCCTACCACAGCAAGTATACCAAGAGAGGATGTAAAGCTAGCACTTGGTCCTTGGATTGACCACCGATACATTGCTTTTAGTGATTTTTTTTTAAGAATTTCCCCAATATCTCTGAACCTTTTCTTCTCTCTTTCTTCTAGTGAAAAAGAATGAATTAGTCGGTTGCCTTGAATGTTTTCTACCAGCAGGGCATTTAAATCTCCAGAAGCTTCACGAACTTCCTTCCAATTCTTTTTTGAGACTTTTGCATAACGAAATGCCATGATTACCAAGATAGGCAGCGGAAGGAAAACAAGAGCTGCAAGCCTAGGTTCTTGGCCGAACATCATAATAGTGACTCCAAAAAGAGTAAGAATTGAAATTACACCCTGTTCAGTCCCGTCTAAAATAGCCCTTTCAACATTTTGCACATCTTCAACCACCCGGGATGAAATATCTCCACTCTTTCTTTGATCGTAAAAGCTTATCGGGAGCTTAAGAAGCTTATTGTGTAAGTCTTCTCTCAACTTGAGGATTACTCTTTGCTCGAGTTTATTATTAAATCGAATCCTCAAAGAATTGAGTAATTCCTTGATAAAAAAAATAAATGCGATCCAGAATACCCCATTTAATAAGTAATCATTTGAGTTTTTGCCTTGTGTGAAAATGGTGTCTAGCACTCTTTGTATAAGGGTTGGAACAATAACGGATAAAACCGTCATCATACACGCTAATAAAAGAGTGAAAGAGAAAAGGAGCTTGTGTTCAAACAAGTACTTACTAACCCTGCGGATGACCTTTTTATTACTTTTTTCTGGCATTAGAAATTAATTGGATAAAATTTAGAGATTTGAAAAATAAAGATACAGTTATCAAGAATGGACCCACTGGTTCTACTATGTTGGATCTGCCTTCTCCTTATGAGGCCCACTCGAATGGATTGTTACATTTACCCCGCTTTATTGCTAAAATAAAAAAGTTTCTAGATGGTGACCTTCCTGAAAGTTATCAGCGAAATTTTACTAAGGGTTTTGATGGTTTTTTGTGTTTGCATTTAGGTGTTGATGCAAACGACATAATCGAATGTGTGAAAACTTCAAAATCCGATCATGAAATAAACATAAAACTAGATTCGTTATTTTCAGGTGACTTAAAAGCAAGCACTTGGAACAGAAAAGTTGTACAGATGGGAATGTCTGATCTTGCACGCGAAAAATTGAATGAGGTGAAAAAAAACCTGAATGCAAAAGATAGAGATGATCTATTGTCGTTTGCGGACATTATTGATTTTGATGAAGAAAAAATAACTTAATTTACGGTTTACACTCGTTTTACACAAAGGAGTGTTAAATCGTCTCTTTCATAATCAATGTCGGAAAATGAATCTAGGTTTTCAAGTATTTTAGCATTAATATCAGCGGGCTTGAATTCGTTTGAGGACTCCAAGCAGTTAATAAGTCGGGGAAGACCGAATTCCTCACTTTCAATACTTTCAGTTTCAGTTATCCCATCCGTGTAAAGAAGTAAAACATCACCCGGATTGAATTCGACAATATTATCTTCCGCAACTTCCTGGAAAATATCTTGAGTTACCATACCAACCGCCATCCCGGAACCTTCCAGTTTAGTAACTTTCGTAGATTTAGAATCGGAGGATAATAGTGCAGGCTCATGTCCTGCCCTTGAATAAGTTAGAGTGTTTTCTTGAGTATCAATAATGGCCAAAAAAATGGTAATAAACATATCCTCCCTAATTCGGTTTTGTAATTCTTGATTTAACCTTGTTAGTACATCCGAAGGTTTTCTAGATTTGGTCAAATAATGCCTTAAGTTAGTTTGGCATAAGGCCATAAGTAGAGAAGCAGGTACTCCTTTACCTGAAACATCGGCAATGGAGACCGCAAACTTACTAGAGCTCAGTTTTTTGAAGTCATAGAAATCTCCTCCCACCTGAGCTGAAGGAGTATAGTGGGCGCTAACTTCAAGTCCTTTACAGTCAGGAAATTTTTGGGCAAGAAAAAGTTCCTGTACTTCGCTTGCCAATCTTAAGTCTGCATCCATTCTTGATTTCGACAGGCGCAAATTCATAGCATCAGAGTTTCTTATTGCTAAGGCGGATTGTTCCGCAATCGAATTGACCAGAGAAAAATCGGTCTCAGAAAAAGCAAGCCCGTTGGAAGGGTTTGCCACAACTAATACACCCATGGTTCTATCGTTGTATACCAAGGGAGAATATATTATAGAACGAACTGCTAATGAGGGATCTTCATGTTTAATGATCCTAGGATCACCAATGGCATTTTCAACGAGCACGGCTTTCCCCGTTTTGGATACTTGCCCGACTACCCCTTCCCCCTCTTCTAGAATTTCAGAATTCAATATTTTTTCCAGAAACCGAGCTCTTGGCTTCTCATTTTTTTTCAGTAATGATTTTCTTAACGCTCTTTGTGGTGGGAATAGACCTTCCACCGCGGTTCCTTGGAGGCGCCCGTTTGGCAACTTTTCATAGATACATGCACTCATTGCTCCTGTTGTAATTACCGCAGTGTGAGCAATGCGTTGGTACAAGTCTTTTTTTGCAATCCCCTCACCTATAGCAACTGCTAGGTTGTGCATGAAATCTACAACGATTTCTTTTTCTTGCTCCAGTCGGATTTTGGTATCTGACAATCTATTGCGATTAGCCCGTAATTGCTTGAATTTAAAAAACCAGAGGGAAGAAGCTAAACCAATACCAAGGATTATCCAAAAGATTTCCATGAGATAATAAAGTTTGCTTTTTAAGCACTATCCTCTCTTTTCTGATCAAGAAATTTTACAACATCACAAAATAACTTTTGATTTTTCTGGTTCAAATCTCTTAGGGTCTTATGGGCTTCATATATTAATTGTGCTGATGCTTTCCGGTCTTCCCCATCAGGATTAATATTTTCCAAGTCATCTAGGTTCTCCATTTTTTCTGAACTGACTACAGCAATTTTGTGAATACCAAGGTTTCTAACCGTTTCTAAATTTCGATCTCTTAAATTGATTAGGCTTAAATTCCCCCGTGCTTTTACTTTAATCGCCAGGCTAACTAAAATACCTAAAAAAGTACTGTCTAAACTTTTACAGTTATCAAAATCGACTACAAAATTTGATTGTCCAGCATCCAACCGATTCAAAAAGAATTCCCTCAATGGACTGCAATTGAGGTAAGTAGCTTTTTCGGATACTCTTACGAAACTTCTTTCAGGACTATCGTGAACGAGGTAATTAATTTCTTTGTTCACTTTGCTTTATTAGAGCATTACCACAAAAACTATTCGCAAAATTTAAACCTTATTTAAAAGGAGCGATAAAGTGCTATTAGAGAATGGCTGCCTTAATTGAGTCAAAATCGGGTAATTGTTTGGGATCATCTGAAGACCATGCGTAAGAAACTGCACCCTCTTCAGTGACTACAAAAGCCGATCTTTTCGAGACTCCATAATATCCTATAAATTCTTCATAGAGCACGCCATAATCGGAAGATACGGTTTTGTTGAAATCGCTGAGAAGAGGAAAATTTAATTTTTCCTGATTCGACATTACTTCTTGTGCAAAAGGACTATCCACACTGATACCAAAAACTCTTGCATTAAGGGACTCATAAGAAGATAGATCATCTCTGACCGAACATGCTTCTTCTATGCATACACCGGTGAAAGCAAAGGGGAAAAAAAGAAGAACAACTGGGTTTTGGCCAATGTGATCGCTAAGTTTTACATCTACTAGTCCGTCAGCAGTTTTTGATTTAAGAGAGAAGTCAGGAGCTTTAGAGCCAATTTCTAATGTCATGGGGCATTTGTTTTAAGGGGTTACGAGTATTAATTTGGTAATATTCTTGGAATTTAAAGCAAGACGAATCATTTGGAAGCAGAAAAAGAAACAAAATTCTTCGCTCGTAGAACCCTGAATTTAGTACTAAATGTAACAAACAAAACTATAAATGGATTTAATTTCAAACACAGAGGTTGTAATTGGCCAGGATGAATTGGCGGAAAAACTAATAGCGGGACAAAAGCTTAAGGTTAAGTTTGGAGTCGATCCAACTCGGCCTGATTTGACCTTTGGTCATATGGTTGTTTTTAATAAGTTAAAGCAATTTCAGGATGCCGGGCATGAGGCTATCCTATTAATTGGAGATTATACTGCAAGAATAGGTGATCCCACTGGGCGCTCGGAACTACGACCAGAATTGACCGAAGATCAAGTCAATGAGAATGCAAGCACATATTTGGATCAAGCATTCCGTATATTGGACGAAGATAAAACCGTAGTTCGAAGAAACAGCGAGTGGTTTTCTAAAATGTCATTTGCTAATGCCCTTAATCTTACCAGGAAAATGACTGTTGCTCGAATGTTGGAAAGAGATGATTTTCAAAATCGATTCAAAAGCAACCAACCTATTTCCATGGTAGAATTTATGTATCCCTTAATTCAAGGTTATGATTCCGTGGTATTGGAGTCCGATGTTGAAATTGGTGGAAGCGATCAACTTTTTAATATGCTTGTTGGAAGAAATCTTCAAAAAGAAGTTGGAATGGATCCGCAATCGGTACTGACAATGCCTCTTCTTGTCGGACTTGATGGAGCACGCAAGATGTCAAAGAGTTATGATAATTATATAGCCTTCAATGATTCTGCAAAAGATATTTTTGGTAAAGTAATGTCCCTCTCGGATAATGTTATGATGGACTATTTTCGACTGCTTTTATCTTATGAGGAAGCAAGAATGGACGAATTAAAAGATGGGCATCCAATGGATACCAAAAAAAGATTAGCCACGGAGTTAACATCTAAATTTTTTAACCAACGCATTGCATTAAAAGAATTGGAAGAATTCGGTCGAGTTTTCTCTAAGGGAAAAATACCTGAGGAAATGCCCACCTATGCCATTTCAGAATTGGAAGTAGAAAAGGCTTCTTTGTTAAATCTTCTTGCCCAAACCAATCTTTTTGACTCCAAGGGAGAAATTAGGAGGCTAATAAAGCAAGGAGCTATGAAGTTAGATGGCGAAAGAGTTGATGATCCAGAAATGCTGATTTGCTTTGAAGGTAATGAAGATCAGAAGGTAGTTAAGGCAGGCAAAAAAATCTTCCTACGCTTTAAGAGTTAAATTTATGCAAAAAAGGAGCAGTTAGACTTTTTTTGGAAGCTAACAACTCCTTGGGAGTACCTTGGAATATACATTTTCCACCTTTTAGTCCACCCGCGGGACCCATTTCAAATACATAGTCCGCATTAGCTATTAAATCTATATCGTGCTCGATAACAACAACGGTGTTTCCATCATCAACAAGCCGTCGCAATAGACGAAAAAGCTTCATTCGATCTCTATGGTGCAATCCTATGGTTGGCTCCTCGAGAATGTAAAGAGTAGGCTTAGCCTTTTGTCTTCTGGAGTACTTCGATCTGTCCAGAGACTTTACTAGTTCGGAAGCGAGCTTAAGTCTTTGTGCTTCACCACCTGATAAGGTTGGAGAAGATTGCCCTAATGTAAGGTATCCCAAACCAGTCTCTGTCATTAATGCGAAGGTGTTATGTAAAAAGTAATCAAATTCAAAAAAGCGGGAAGCTTCTTCCATAGTAAGGGCTAAAATCTCTGCTATATTTTTTTGATTCCATTTTAATTCTAACACTTCTGGTGAGAATCTCGCACCATTGCATGAAGAGCAGGAAACATAAGAGTCAGGCAAGAAATTCATTTCGAGTTTAATTTTTCCATTGCCCTTGCATTTTTCGCATCTTCCCCCTTTGACATTAAAAGAAAATGTACTGGGTCCATAACCGCGAACTTTTGACTGCGGTAATTGAGCGAAAAGAGATCGGATCCGATCCCATGTGCCAAGGTAGGTTACGGGTGCGGAGCGAGATGTTTTCCCGATTGGCTTTTGGTCTACTTCGATAACTTGGCTAAAAAGATTGCCCGCGAATAAGGTACCCAAAGGGCACACTGATTTTGTTTTATTTTCTGAAATTGATTCTTTGACCTTAGGGAGAATGACTCCCCTTACTAGGCTTGATTTTCCGGAACCAGAAACGCCGCAACAAACCGAAAGTAAAGCAATGGGAATATCTACGGAGGCTTTAGAAATATTTCTAAATTTTGCATCTTTAATTCTTAACCAGTTTTCGCTCTTTTTATTTTTCTTTCCCTTCGGAACAGCCTTTCTTTTTTTGTCAAAAAAAGTATGAAATTCATAGCTACTATTGTTTTCTGCAACCATAGGCTCTTGGTTCATTGAGGCGTTTGTTTTTCCAATGGATACAAGATTACCACCCCTGATTCCTGCCTCAGGGCCAATTTCTATGAGAAAGTCTGCTTGTTCAATAGTTTCTTGATCGTGTTCGACCACGAGAAGCGAATTCCCATTTTTCAGTAATCGCCTTAAAGAGTTAAGGAGCCTTCGATTGTCTGCTGGGTGTAGCCCAATGGAAGGCTCGTCCAAAACATATAGGACCCCGGATAGGTTGGATCCTAATTGCCCTGCAAGCCGAATTCTCTGTGCTTCACCTCCAGACAAAGTGGATGTTTCTCGATCAAGTGAAAGATAACCTAATCCCACATTCTCCATAAATTTTAGGCGCTGAATAATTTCGGGCACGGTACTTTCGATGACTGGTTTTTTAGAATCCTCTACTTTAAGATCTTTTAAAAACTGGATAACTTCATCCGGGGTACAGGATAGCAGTTGAGGCAGGGAAAGTTCTCTTCCTGAATGATCACCCAAAATGACATTCTGGGCAATGACTCCGAGTCTTTGCCCATCGCATTTAGGGCAGGTCTCCCCGTCTTTGATTAACCACCAGTCATCACTTGCTGGAAGATCTTCTTTCATCCAATCGAAGATTTTTCCATAACCCTTACAAAAAGGACATCTTCCCTTGGCTGAATTCCAAGAAAAAAGAGCAGGTTCAAGATCGGGATAAGATATTCCGGTGTGAGGGTCTACTCTTTTGGTCGAATACCAAGTGTCATCATCGCATTCGATGTTTGAGAGCAAGCATCGTCCACTTCCTACCTCTAACGCATATTGAATAAAGGATTTGATTTGAGCTCGTGATGGGTTTTTGGACCATTTTGTAATTACGGCTTCAATATCATGAATGCGGTACCTGTCTAAACCAGCGAAACCATCAGTGCGGAAGTAAACACCATCACATCGAACTTCCTCGAAACCCTTGCCATTTGCCCAGTTTACAATTGGTTTGTGATGACCTTTGCGTCCGGTGATTAGTGGTGCTAAGAGTATATGCTCTCCACCATTCTTTTTAGAATTGGATTTGAGTTGTGCATGAACTCGTTTTTCAATTTCAAATGCACTTGTCTTTTGAAGAGGCTGTTTGGAATCAGTACTTAATTGAATCCCAAGTTTGGCATACAAGAGCCTCAAGTATTGGGTAACCTCTGTAATGGATCCGACGGTTGATTTTCTGGATCCACGGGTAACTCGCTGTTCGATTGCTACGGTGGGGGGAATGCCGTCGATATGGTCAACCTTTGGTCTTGGCATTTGTTCTATAAACTGCCTCGCATAGGAAGACATCGACTCCATGAATCTTCTTTGTCCTTCTGCAAAGATGACATCAAATGCAAGGGATGATTTTCCGGAACCCGAAGGACCGGTAACTACAACAAATTCGTTGTGTGGAATCCTTAGATCTAGATTCTTCAAGTTATTCTCTTCTACTCCTAAAACTTCAAGGAATCCTTTCTCTCCCGAAATTTTCCGATCGGAGTAATTAAATTTATTTAACCGTCTTTTACTTTTTTCAAAAGTTTTAGTATTCTTAAAGTTTTTTCCCTTGTGGGAATTTGGAGGTCCATTGAATACCACTTCACCACCCTCTTTCCCAGCACCTGGTCCAAGCTCTAAAATCCAGTCGGCACTGTTTAGGATTTGAGAGTTATGCTCAATGACAAAAAGGGAATTGCCTGCCTCTACGATTGTTTGTAGTGCGTGAACAAGTTTTTGCACATCCTGCATATGTAGCCCGGTACTCGGTTCGTCTATTAATAAAATTGAATGCTTTCGATTACGACTCAGATTCCCCATGTATTTGACAAGCTTTAACCTTTGTGACTCACCTCCAGAGAGGGTATTGAGAGGTTGACCAAGAGTAAGGTAACCGAGGCCAATTTCTTGGAGTAATTTTAGCTTTTTAAATGTTTTTGGATACCTTTCAAGACGAGTGACCGCTTGATCTACGGTAAGGTTTAGAATGTCAAAAACCGATAAATCGCCCAGTTTTATTGCAAGAATATCATCTTTGAACCGCATGCCGTTACAATAACCGCAAGGTGTCTGAAGGTTTGACAAAAATTGCATTTCGATCAATTCGTAGCCCAACCCCATACATTCTTCACACCTTCCGCTTCCTGCATTAAAGGAAAAGTCAGCAGCGAAATAGCCTAATTTCTTTGCTTCATCAGTTCTGCCCAGAGCTTCCTTGATCGGAGTCCAACCATCGGCGTATAATATGGCATTGGACCTTGGGGTTTTCGAAATAGTGTTCTGATCAACTAATACGACGCTTTCAAATGGTTTCTCTGAAAGTACGGTTTTAGAATTTGGGCTTTTGGAAAGCGATTCAAAAATAATTTCATTAAGCAGAGTAGACTTCCCTGACCCTGAGACACCTGCAATGCCCACAAATTTCCCTAGGGGTAAATCAACTGAAAAATTTTTCAAGTTATGGAGTGAGGCATGTTTGATTTTTAAAAAGCCATTGGTGTTAATGTCGCTTCCTTCTATTCGAGCTTTCTTTGGTATTCTGTTATCTTTTTTTCGGAGCCATCTTCCGGTAACAGACTCTTTTGATCTCAACAATTCAGGGATGGTACCATGGAAAGTAATTCGTCCGCCCTCGTCTCCTGGATGCGGGCCAATTTCAACTATTTTGTCTGCTGCTTTAATTACTTGCTCATCATGTTCAACGACGCATACACAATTTCCTGCATCTGCAAGTTTTCTTAAGATACCGATTAAATTTCCAATATCTTTTTCGTGAAGACCGATGGTTGGTTCATCAAGAGCAAATAGAGCATCGGTTAAAGCCGAACCTAAGCATGTGGTTAAGTTCACCCTTTGAGTTTCTCCCCCGCTTAAGGTTTTGCTTGGCCTATCAAGGCTCAAGTAGCTAAGTCCAACATCCTGCAAGTACCCAAGACGGGTTCGGATACCTGTTAAGGCTATATTCCTTTTATTTTTGGATGATTTGCTCACTTTAGGAAGCGTCTTGAGCAGCTCATCGATGGTCATGGAATACAGTTGGGAAAGGGTCAAATTCTTCCATCTCCAGCATTCAGTATCTTGCTGCATTCTAGTACCATTGCATGTTTCGCATAGAAAGTATCCTCTGTATTTGGAAAGAAAAACGCGGACATGCATTTTGTAAGTTTTCTTTTCAAGCCATGAGAAAAACTTTTCCACACCATACCAAAGAGAACTTTTATCTTCGTAATGTTCATCCCCTTTCCAGACAAATTGTTTCTGCTGGTCTGTGAGTTCCCTGTAGGGTTTATGAATATCAATATTCAGCTTATCACAGTGATCCCGCAAATCTTCCTTACAGTGACCATACACTTTTCCCGTAAAAGGTTTGATCGCATTTTCAAAAATACTGAGGGATTCATCGGGGATCACTTTTCTTGGGTCAATGGAAATAGTTTTACCGAAGCCCTTGCACTCTGGGCATGCCCCATGAGGAGAATTGAACGAAAACATGTTCGGAGTAGCGGGTAAAAAAACCCGATAGTTTTCTTTGGATCTAAGACCTGAAACTATTGTTTCTATCTTGCTTCCCTTGGTACACCTGATCTCACCCACACCTTTTCCAAGATCGACGGCCAAATTGACGGCCTCGATAATTCTTTTCTTTTGAGAATTACTTATTGTAACCCGATCCAGAACTACAAATATCTTCTCATCGGTTTCATTCAGCTTTTTAATCGAGTCAATTCTCTTGTATTTCAGATTAGAAAAAATGCGGGTATATCCTGCTTGCCCAAGGTACGACAAAAATGCTGCCTGATCCATATGGGATGGTTTTTCAATTAGAAAACCAAATACTAAGGTTCTGTCTGAATATTTAGAAATTATTTGATGGGTTATATTTTCCGTGCTTTCAGCATTGATTCGTGCACCATTTATTGGATCAAATAGAGAAGCAACTTCAGAAAACCAAACTTTAAAATAATCACATAATTCCGTCATTGTCCCAACCGTAGATCTTGTATTCCGGATGGAATTTTTTTGTTCTACGGCAATCGATGGACGAGCATTAGAAATATTTTCGACTTTTGGTCTTGGTAGTGCATCAAGAAATTGACGAACATATGGACTAAAGGTTTCAACATACCTTCTTTGTCCCTCGGCATGTAGAACATCAAAAAGCAAGGTGGATTTCCCGGATCCACTCAGACCGGTAATCACAGTAAGCTCCCCGGAGCGAATACTTAGGTCTATTCCCTTGAGATTATTGTGAGTTGCCCCTTGGATTATAATGTTTGGAGAGTATGAACTCATGCGAATGCGTTTTAGATCGCATTATTAAGATGGCAAATAAATGGCGTCCCGTAGGGGATTCGAACCCCTGTTGCCGGGATGAAAACCCGGTGTCCTGACCTGGCTAGACGAACGGGACATCAAAGAATGTACATCATGTTTGAAAATCTAACTTTCGCAAGTTCAAAGCAATGGTAATTTCATCCCTGAATGTTTGACTTTATGGTTAAGTTCTTTAGCATCAAACGCTTTTCAAATGAAACCAACCTACAACCCATCCAAGATCCGGCGTGCACGAAAATTTGGCTTTCGTAGTAGAAACTCAACAAGTGCTGGTCGTAAAGTATTAAAAAATCGACGTCAAAAAGGGCGTGCTAAACTATCTGCGTCCGTAGCTAGGCGTTTTCGATAAGAATTCCATTCTTGAAACCTTCTCGCCAATCCTTTTCGCCGAAACAAAAGTTGCGAAAAAGTTTTGAGTTCGAAAGGGTCAAAGCAAAAGGACATAGTTACAAAGCAGATGCATTTTTTGCACAAGTCCACCACAATCCTTCCACTAAGATTCCTCGTTTAGGAATCATCGCGACGCGGAGACTCGGAAATGCGATTATAAGAAATAGGATGAAGAGAATCGTGCGAGAAGTTTTCCGAAAGAATTCAAATTTAATAATTCCTGAAGCAGAAATTATCATTTTACCCAGAAAAAAGATGCTCAATTTAGAATTTTCTCAAATCGAAGAAAAATTCAAAGAATTACTGGAAAAACTTTCCTTACTATCATGAAGAACTATATTTTAGGATTCATATTCCTGTTCCTTGCATTCTATTTAATTATGCAACAAGAACCACCCCGTGAATTTGAAAGTGTGCCAAAATTTGAAGATTTTAACGAGAGCTTTTCATCGGATCAAACTTTGTCTTTTAAGTCGGCTAACCCAAGCATTACAGATGAAAATGTAAGTGTACCTTCAGAAAACTTTGACTCCATAATTAATCTAAGCGAAGAATCTCTTGAAGAGGTTTTAGGCAACGAGCATTCCAGTTTGGTTTTTTCCAACCACACCGGTGGTATTCGCGAGATAAAAATCAATGAACATGATAGGTTAAGCAAGGAATTTTCCATGAAACAAGAAGGCGATCCATTTCTTTCAATTTCGTTCGAAGATGTAAATGGGAATGCCCAGAAAAATAAAATTCCCGATCCTCGTGGCTTCAAAGCACAAATAAGCAGTGATAGAAATAAAATTACCTACAGGTGGAACTCAAAACAGAACCTCAGTATCGAACGCGTTTTTTGGAGAAAATCAAAGGAAAGTTATGTTTTTCATCATCAAACAAAAATTTCCAATTTGGGAAAACAACCTTTAAATCTTGAACGGATGAGGTTGCATCTGGGTTCTGCTTTTCAAATTCCCAGGATGTATAATCCTTTCGATAATGCTTCCACTTACCTAAATGTTGGATACTTCAATGCTGGACCTGCAATACCTGAGGGATGTTCTTGTGCCTATTGCAGCGGTCGAATCGATGGAGAAGCCGACGAATTTATTCAAGTCAATGAGATGGGAGCTAGCGGAAAAATGGTCACCCGATATCTTTCGCAAGCCCGATGGGCATGCGTAAATAACCAGTTCTTTGTTAATTTGGTTCGTCCAAACAAGGACATGGCGGATGTTCGAATCTATGGAAGCACCCTCCAAAGAAATGATTCAACCGAGGGGGCTGAGATTCTTGGTGTAACTGGTGCTATGTCATTTCCAGTAGGGCTATTGTCACCAGGCGAATCTAAGTCATATGAATTTGCGATTTATTCCGGCCCTAAAGATTATATGGGTTTAAAAAGCTTGGGTGGAGAGCAGAAAAAAGTGATGCAATTTGGTATATTTTGGTGGATTTCTGAGCCTCTTAGCTGGGCACTCAATTACCTCAGAGATTTGTTGTTTGGAAGCTATGGTTTTGGAATTATTGTTCTCACAATTTTAGTTAAATTACTTCTTTGGCCTCTCACTGCACAAGCGACTCGATCCCAAAAGAAAATGCAGGCACTGCAGGGTCCGATGGCAAAATTAAGGGAAAAACACAAGGGTAACTCTCAGAAAGTGAATCAGGAAATGATGAAGTTCTACAAAGAACATAAAGTCAATCCCTTCGCCGGTTGCTGGCCAATCCTTATCCAAATACCAATATTTCTGGGAATGTTCTGGATGCTCCGTTCTGCTTCTGAACTTTACGGTCAAGGCTTTCTTTGGGCACATGATCTTTCCGAGCAAGATAATATATCAACCATACAAGGCTTTTCTCTTAATTTATTACCAATCTTTATGGTCGCTACGCAATGGTATCAAATGAGGCTCAACCCCATGCAAATGGGTCCTGAAATGAGTGAGGCCCAGAGGCTCAACGCAAAGATGATGAGGTTTATGCCTTTTATGTTTTTGGTCTTCCTGTACTTCTTCTCTTCTGCTTTGGTGCTTTATTGGACGATACAAAACCTGATGACTATCCTGCAAACATTGATCACCAAAACGAAGTTGGAAAACGATCCGAAAAGCAAAATCAGTCCGAATGATGAAATCGAACTAGAAAATGATGAAAAACTTCTGGAAGCGAATGCTATTTCGGAAGAAGAAAGAAAAAACAGGAATCTTTTAGGACTCAAAATTAAAGGATCCATCAACCGTAAGGTTTTGGAAGAAAATTATAAAACAAGAATGCGCAATTATGAGGAAAGTAAACTTGAGACCATGAGTGCCAGTAAGCGAAGAACTTCTTTGCAGAAAAAAGAAAGATTGCAAAAGGCCTACGATTATCTAAAGGCACTCTTAAACAAGGAATCTTGACATAGAACTTTATAATCTTTCAAATTTTCTCCATGTCAGGACACAGTAAATGGGCAACAACTAAAAGGCATAAAGCCGCGGTCGACGCAAAGAGGGGAAAAATTTTTAGCGTTATAAGTAAAGAGATTACTCTTGCAGCTCGGGATGGTGGAAAGGATGCAGAATTCAATCCTAGACTGAGAACACTGATAACTAAGGCAAAGCAGTCGAACATGCCGGCCGATAACATTGTCCGTGCGATTAAGAAAGGTACGGGCGAATTAGGTGGGGTAATAATCGAAGAACTTCTTTATGAGGGTTACGCACCAGGGGGAGTAGGATTGATGGTGGAAGTAACCACCGACAACAAAAATAGATCAGCATCGGAAGTGAGGAGCACTTTTTCAAAGAGTGGAGGTAATCTTGCCGGTGCTGGTGCGTTGGCTTTCAACTTTAAGAGAAAAGGACAATTCCTTATCGCTCGTGAAAAAATGGATGAAGATTCTATAACCGAAATTGCACTGGAGAACGATGCCGAAGATGTAATTTCCGGAAATGAACATTATGAAATCATCTGTGAGACCAGCGAATATGACGCCTTGGCTGAAGCTTTCGAAGAGGCAGGGATTACTCCTGATTCATCTGAATTAGCTTACATTCCAAATAATGTTGTACCCATCGCAGAGGAAGAAATAGCTCGAAAGATATTCAAATTAGTGGATGCTTTAGAAGAACTAGAGGATGTTAAATCCGTCCATGGGAATTATGACATAGAGGAGCCTTTGCTTCAGAGGATCATGTCCCAATAATTCGGTTATTTGCTCGATCTTTGAGCCAGAATCCAAACCGATGATACATTCAGATAAAACGCACATATCACAAGACCAAGAGCTTAGACAGGTTGAGGAAAAGAAATTTCTTCTCTCGGAACCTTTCAAGTTAGAGAATGGAGAACTTTCAAGCCTTGAAATTGCTTACGAAAGCTATGGAAGCCTGAACCAAGAACGGACTAATTGTATCTTGCTCTGCCATGCACTTACTGGAGATCATCATGCGGCTGGATACCACGAAGGAGATGAAAAGCCTGGTTGGTGGAACCATTTAATTGGTCCTGGAAAACCAATAGACACAAATATTTTTTTTGTGGTATGTTCAAATTGCTTGGGCGCATGTGGTGGATCAACGGGTCCTGCAAGTAAAAGTTTTGACGATACTTCCAAGATTTATGGTATGGGTTTTCCGGATTTTACAATCAAAGATATGATCCGTGCCCAAAAAGCATTGCTGGATTTTCTTGAAGTGAACAATATTGAGGCGGTTATTGGGGGAAGCATGGGAGGGATGCAAGCACTTCAATGGATTGTTGAATTTCCAGAGTTTGTACAAAAAGCACTCGTTATAGCTGCTACCTCCAGACACAGTGCTCAAACGATCGCTTTCAATGAAGTTGGAAGACGTTCTATTCAGGGAGATCCGCTTTGGAACAAGGGAGATTATAGCCAAGGTTCTGGGCCTGATATTGGTTTAGCAGTTGCGAGGATGATGGCTCACATAACTTATCTTTCAGACGAGGGTATGGAGGATAAATTCGGAAGGGATCAACCCATTGATTCAACCCATAATTTTGAATTTAAAGTAGAGAGTTATTTAGATCATCAAGGGAAGAAGTTTGTAGATCGCTTTGATGCCAATACCTACATTAAGCTTACCAAGGCACTTGATCGGTTTGATTTAGTCGGCGATCAAGGCTTGGATAATTCTTTGAGTCATGTGAAGTCAAAGGTACTGGTAATTGCATTCACTAGCGATTGGTTGTATACCCCAGAGCAAAATAAGGAAATAGTGAACGCTATGTTGCGGATTGGTAAAGATGCTTCTTATTTGGAATTAGATCATAAGCATGGGCATGATTCTTTCTTAATTAATTCCCCAGATTTTTTACGAACGGTTTCAGCTTTTTTGATTGGGAAAACGGAGGAAGATAAAAAAGAAAAACGGAATTCGGATAGTACTCATTCCCGTTACGATGTAAAAAAAGAAGCTGATTTTAAGATTATTGATGACTGGGTGGAACCAAGTTCCAAAGTACTTGACCTAGGTTGTGGAAAAGGAGCTCTTTTGGAATATTTAAGAGATACTAAAGATGTATTTGGACTTGGCGTTGATTATGATTTGAATAAGGCAACATCATGTGTAGCAAGAGGGGTTACCGTTTGTCAGGAAGATATCAGGAAAGTACTCTCAAATTTGAAGGATAATTCTTTTGATTGGGTTATTTTTTCAAGAATGGTGGAAGAACTCGAAGAACCAGGAAAAGTTATCTTAGAAGCACTTCGAGTAGGGAAACGAGTAGCGATTAGCTTTGTAAATTATTCTTATTGGAAAAATCGTTATCGTTTCCTTCGCTCAGGAGTTCGTATTCGTAATGAAGTATATCCAGATCCATGGGAAACAAGTAAGTTACGAAATTATTTTTCAGTCCGTGATTTTGAGCTTTTTTGTAAGGATATGAGGACAGAAAAGATCGAGTTTTCAATTGGACGAAAGGTTTTTCACCGAGGGGACTGGGTAAAAACCTGCAAATTTCTTCCTAATTTGCGTGCAGGCTTGGCAATTTACGAATTAATTAAGAAATAAGATTAGTATAGTATAGTTTATCCACGGTTCCACTTGTAGGCAGAAGCATAACCCCATGCGATACCAACAATGAGCCCACCCGCATGGCAGAAGTTAGCGATAGTACCATAACCATCGAATATACCGGTAAATCCCAAAAGAAAGAAAGCAAACATTATGAGCGCGATAGTTGGGTCTAAGCGAAAACCATCTGCTGGATCGAGTTTGCATTTAATCCATACATAACCACCCAAACCGAAAATTACACCCGACATTCCCCCAATAGTTGTAATATCTGACATGGTCATTACTCCACTAGCAATAAGCTCTCTCATTTCTCCAGGGGGTTGAAGATAATATTCGATGTACAAATACTCGCAATAGTTCGAGACAGCAGCCAAAATTAAGACAAATGTTATGAAAAACTTGGCCCCTTTCCTTTTTTCTATTTGGGTGCCTAAATCATACAGCCACCACATGTTGAAAAATATGTGCAAGGGACCAAAATGGATGAATATTGGGGTAATCAATCTCCATAATTGGCCCTCCATTATGCGAGAATCGATTTTTAATGGACTTACCATGGCGTCGAGATTTCCCATGCCTGAAAAAAGAAAAAAGAGTACAGAAGTTATTATAATTGAAAGGGTATAAGTTCCGACTTTTCGATCTTGCGTTTGCCACTGTTTCC
>CESW01018264.1_pt1 | contig 18190 bp, 13 predicted proteins | sample 531171 | NCBI WGS metagenome assembly CESW01 (sample SAMEA2621859, study PRJEB7988) | marine metagenome | biome: marine biome (ENVO:00000447); feature: surface water layer (ENVO:00002042); material: "saline water (ENVO:00002010), including plankton (ENVO:xxxxxxxx)" | depth 5 m
ATCTTTCGAAACTTGTGAATTCCGCTCAAAACAGTTTGAAAAAAATTGCTGCATTGGAAGCAGATCTTGCTGAAAGCCTTTCAGGAATTCGTAAAGAATTGGAACTCATTTCGAAAGAAGAGGCACAATTTAATTTGGATTTGATTCGATTACAAGGGAAAGGGAAAACTGAGATTATTGAAACCAACGACACGCTCCGCTTGGTTTATGAAAGGAATGAAGGGGATCTGAAAATGGGAACTTTAGTTGACAGTCTTCCTAATGAAGTACCTCTGATTCGGGATAGAAATATGTATACTCTGGGAGTGGAGAGCTTGTTGGCTTATTATGGTTTGGATTCTTCAGCAGTGGAAATACAAGATGATGGAAAACATTTCGTGATGAAAGGTAAAGATGGATCTACGCTGGTCGATTGCGAACTAACAGAAAAACAATTTCTTGAAGTTAATTGGTTTTCGAAGTGGACGGAAGAAATCATTGAGAAAAAACTGATGATGGAGGCAAAAAGGGCTTATGGAGACGAAAATTATGAGAAATATCTTGAATTAATCCCATCGATATTAATGAATTTCCTAAACCGGGTTGATAATTTAGAAGACAAAATGGCTTCCGAGCCGGAAGATTCCCCTTCCTTGCTTAAATCGTTTTGGTACTGGTTATCGGGAACTTCAACAAAGGTTCCTAATGCGTCTGCTTTGTTGGAAGAAATGAGGAATCTTGGTCTGGATGAAAACTTAATCACTCAAGCTGAAAAACTTTTGGATAACGACAACTTCGAAGAAATTCCAAGTTTTGATCAACTAACCCAAATCGTGGATGGAATCGCCTACTATTTTATTCCCCCAAGTCTTGAATCTCCATTTAATCCAATGTGCGGCATGCGGGATGTCTTGCAAAATGCGAAATTTCAAGACCAAGTTAGTTCGACCATCCAATTATTAGAGGAAAAGATTGAATTTTTGGAAGGACCCGGTGCTATGGGTAAAATTGAAAAAGCATTATTGGAACAACCGGAAAATGAAACTTTGCTTGCTAAGAAAAAGGAAGTAGAGGCTGCCATTTCAACCAACAAAAGCAATCTGGCTGAGCAAAAAGATGAACTTTCTATAATTAATGAATTCTTTGCATGTTTTGAAAATGCAATTGTCTTGATCGGGCCTGAAGAGAAAACATTTCAAGACTTGGCCCCAACTCCATTTGATGATGCCTCAGTTCCAAAAGTAAGTGTTCATGGGAACCTAATCAAAACGCTAACAAATGATCTCTTTATTTCTAGATATCCAAAAGTTGTCGATTACGCTGTCACTCTGATTATCTGTGTGATTATGGCTCTGCTTGCGGTTTATCAAGGGAATCGTGCCAGCTTTATTAATTCTCTAGGAATTCTTTTCTTGATCGGTTATGTATTCTTGGGCTTTTTGGTATTTGAAAAAACTCAAACGGTTTGGCCTATTGCGACACCGGCATGTGCTGGATTGAGTACATCTTTCATTGGTCTTGGGGTGATGGTGGTAATTGAGCAAAAAGCAAAAAGTCGCATGAAAGGGATGTTTGGAAGTTATGTTTCTTCAGATCTTGTTGAACAAATGGTTGAAAAGGGAAAAGAACCATCTTTAGGAGGCGAAGAGACTTCCATCACTGCATTTTTTAGTGATGTTCAAGCATTCTCAAGTTTTTCAGAATTACTTTCGCCAACCGGCCTGGTCGATTTAATGAATGAGTACCTCACCGCGATGACTGATATTCTTACCAAAGAAAAGGGAACCCTTGACAAATATATCGGTGATGCGATCGTGGCGATGTATGGTGCTCCACTTCCGATGGATAATCATGCCTACCAAGCTGTAAAAACAGCCTTACTAATGCAGCAAGAGCAATTAAGATTGCGTGAAAAATGGTCTACGGAGGCAGATACATGGGGTGAATGCCATGATCTTGTTTGCAAGATGCAAACTAGAATTGGCTGTAATACCGGTACTGCAACTGTTGGCAATATGGGTGCTAAAGATCGCTTTAATTACACCATGATGGGAGACATGGTAAACTTGGCTGCCCGTTGCGAGAGTGGAGCAAAGGCGTATGGTGCATACATTATGATTACCGAGGAAACCAAGCTTGCATCCGAACAGCACAAGGACGATATTGACTTTCGTGATATAGCCTTTCGCTTTCTAGATAGGATTGTAGTCAAAGGTCGTTCCCAACCTGTAGCGATGTATGAACCTACCGGTTTCATGGACGAGCTTTCTCAGGAAACTCAAGATTGCCTCGATTGTTTTAGCCATGGAATAGAAAAGTATTTGGCTCAAGACTGGGATGCTGCACTCAAAATGTTTGAAAAGGCCAAAGGAATGGAGCCAAATAAACCTGGTATTACTCCTGGGGTTAATGATAACCCTTCGATGATTTTGATTGATCGTTGCCAAGTAATGAAAGAAAACCCTCCAGGTGACGACTGGGATGGGGTTTATGTTATGACAACAAAATAATGAAGTCGTGCTGAAATTATAACGATCTACTTCAAGAAATAATCAGGTTCGCTGTTCACTTTCCACTTAATGTTACATCCCAAACTTGGCTTTTGAACTTTTGGTGGTTGCTCGCCATCAACTAGTAATCTCATGGCTTCAATCAAATCTTTCCCATCTACTTTGATCGAGTTCCCAGGTCGGGATGAGTCATATTGTCCTCGATAAAAGAGTTCTTTCTCCCGATTGAAGAGAAAGAAATCTGGGGTGCAAGAAGCTTGATACAATTTGGCTACCGATTGATCTTTGTCGTGGAGGTAGGGAAAAGAAAAGCCTTTTTCCAGGCCCAATGCCTTCATTTTATCTGGAGCATCAGCCGGATAATTTACTTGGTCATTCGAGCAAACTCCGAGCACACAAAAACCCTGTGCATGCCATTCGTTTAATTTGCTCCCAAGATGATCCAGAAGATGAATAACATAGGGACAATGATTACAAATAAAACAAATGAGGTAGCCTTCTGAAGCTGAAATTTTTGAAAAATCGAAAGTTTTACCCGAAATCGTATCGGTTAGAAGAAAATTTGGAGCTTTACTGCCGAGTGGCAGCATATTGGAGGATGTGGCGACCATAAGAATTTGTTGTATATTTATAAGGGTTAATCAGAGGAAGCTAATTTCTTGCCATACTTTGAAAAATAAGCAGCTAAAATATCTCGAGCAACGGGAGTAGCGGTCAAGCCACCTTGGATTTGGTCTTGAGGGATAACTCCTTCCACAAGGACTGCAATCGCAACACTTGGCTTCTCTACTGGAGCAAAACCAATGAACCAAGCAAGGTTCAATTCCATGTTCCGATTTCTCCATTGTCCGGTTCCTGTTTTACCGGCGATGGATATACCATCTATTTGGCATCTTCTTGCGGTACCTCTAATTGTGGCAAGGTGCATGCCTTCTATAATCGCTCCATAACTTGTTGCGTTTACTTCAAGGTCTGGAAGTGCTTTAGGATTTATGCTGTTTTGCTTGATTATAGATGGTTCGAAACGGGAAACTTTCTTCCCAATTTTGGCCGCGAAGCAAGCCATCTGAAGGGGGCTTTGTCTGAGCCCACCTTGGCCAATAGAGATGTTAAATGTATCTTCCAAGGTCCACTTTACCCCTAAAGTCTTTTTTTTCCAAAGTGGATCGGGTACGATTGGTGAATCCCTAAGAGTGGGAAGTTCCAAGCGTGGATTTTCGCTGAATCCTAAATTTTTTGCCTCATCGATTAATTTTTCATGTCCAATTTTTTCGGCACATCTGAAAAAATAAACATTACAACTTTGTGAAATTGCCTCTTTCAAATTTAATTCTCCATGTTTTCCTGGAAAAACATGACATTCCATTCCCCTGTAAATCCCTTCACAATTTAGTTTTTCCTGTGGATCCAGAATGTGATTCCTGGCTCCGGCAAGTGCAGTCACAAGTTTAAAAGGCGAAGCAGGTGCATAACCAGGGTGATAAGCTCTTGGAAGCCATGCCTCTTTTCTTTGAATCTTATCGTACGCAGATTGTGAGATGAACGGGGTAAGGTTTTGTAGGTTGTATGTGGGCATGCTTGCTAGAACCAAAACTTCTTGGGTTTCTAAGTCTAATAAAACAGCAGCCGCTGGAGGAAGCATTGGTGGGGCCAGATCAAACTCTTCTTTTTCTTCATCAGGTTTGGAAAGTACGCCTTCGGCATAAAGACGTCGAAGCAGCCGGTTTGCATCATTTTGAGTACCTTTAAATCCAGCAACCGTTGATGCTTGCTTTCCGCTAAGTGGAAAGGGAGCGTCGACAAAGGCAGAAATTAAGAGCTCAGCCCTAACTTCAGTTTCAAGATTTCCTTGCAGAGCCTTCTTTGTTCTTCGTTCGATTGTCTTTTGCCAGTCTTCGTCTGGTAACACTCGGTTACTAGCAACCTTTTGGACCATTTTATAAAGTGATTTTTCCGCTATGTTTTGTAAGTCTTGATCCAGACTAAGTTGAACTGATTTGCCCTTTTGCGATGCTTTCTTCTCCATTCTCTCGAAGCGATAACCCATAGGGTTTACACGCCAGATATCACCGCCATCTTCACCACGAAGGGTTTCGTCGAATTTTTTTTCTACTCCCGCTTTTCCCGTCCTTCCTTTAACTTCAAAAGTGGCAAGGTCTGAGCCTGATAAATTGGAATCTTTTGCTTGGTATCCACTACCGACATAGCCAAGTACATGGGCCGCGAGAGATTTTTGAGGATAATGACGAACTGATTTAGCTTGTACTTGTAATGGAGAATCAGTCGGAATGTTTTCTACCAAGGCAGCATATTCAGAGGGCAACAGATCGGTTGCAAGTTCAAGCGGCATTACCAGCCTCCGATTCCAATGCTTTCGAATTTCATCCATGGAAATCTTTTTTTCCCGTTTTGTCATTTGGTTAACGGTATGGAGATACTTTTCAACCACTGACAATCTTGCTTCCCAATCCAGCGAAAAGCCACTCGTTGAAAATTCATAAGGAGAAGATTCCTTATCAATTTGTGAAAATAATGAGGCAAAAAGATTTTGTTTTTTGGATTTTTCCTCGCCCAAGTTTTTGGGCAAACCATTCTTTCCTAGATCGAAATCCAAACTGAATAATCCAGCCGCATTCACCCTGATTCTTTGTTCTGCGTTTAGCACCCTAAACTGTTCAATTTGAGAGGAAGAAGGAGGGATTTCACAGCTCCAAGTTCCTTTGCTATCAATATCAATATCGATTCTTTGATCTCCCAGAAAAACTTTGATTCTATCAAAAGAACTTTGAGCAGACAGAGATTCTCCAAAGACCCTAATCCTTCTATGCCTAATAAATTCTTCTTCATAACACCGAATGATTAGCTGACCCAATGACAGATTCTCTTTCTTGTTTAGTAATTCTCTCAATTCATAAGCCATTCGTCTCAAATCTACTTTCCTTTGCCAAATTTCCTGCTTCAATTGCTCAACATGTAGAACTGCAGCAAAATTTGCTCGGTTGCCAATTAGCAAGTTTCCATTTCTATCAAGCACATCACCTCTTGCTCCAGGATTTATTATTCTTCTTTGACCCTGTTTTCTTTCTTTTATTTGGTACTCATCTGCTTGAAATACCTGCCTGAAGATCAAAAAGATGCAAATGGTTGAAAAGAGCACCACATAGATCACTTTAAATAAGAGGAGTCGTCGTCCCTCTGGGTGGTGCTTTTCGATAATCTTTGTCATTATATTTTATCTTTTTCGAATATGGAATCGAAGATCAAAAGAGATTGTAAGTTTAGTTTGCTGAACCAAGGGCAAAGCACAAAGAACAGCAAACTTGAAATGCTTACATCAACCATAAAACGCAAAGCATCCCAGGAACCCATTTTGAAATGGTAAAGAAATAAAAGTAAAAATAAACCGCAAGAGATCAAAAAATTTATTATTAAATGAATTATGAAAGGTCTAGATGTGTTGTCGTAGGTTTTCGATTTTAGTGTGAGTTCTAAAAAAAGAAAACAAAGTAAAAGACTAAAAACATGAAAACCAAGCGGCGTACTATAGATGTGATCTAATGAAATACCCGTTAAAATAATAACTATTTTGCTCCTTACAGGATCCAAGTGTATCAACGCAGGAAATAAGAAAAGGGCAGGTAGATATAAAAAAATCCCAAGAGAACTTACACTATGGTTAATCAAACCATTGAGATGTAAAATAATTTGGTTAAGGAATAGGAGGATGGTTGCATGAAGGTTTTGCTTCACAATTTAATTTTGTGGGACCAGCACCGTTACCTCTTGCAAACTACATAATTCTTTGCTCATTACGACCTGGCCCATTTGAAAAAGCCCATCCTTTCCGCCTTCTAGTTCAACAACTTTTCCAAGCGATATCCCTTTGGGAAAGGTTCCACCTAATGGAGAAGTAATTAGTGAGAGAGGTTTTGTTTTTGAAGCAGAAAGATCTTGTGGCACATCGTACACAATTCCACTTGGAATGCCTCCCAAAGAAATGCCGTTTCCTTGAAAGGTAACAGGTCTTTCATCTCCTGCAAAATGAGCAACGATTCGGAAGCTTGTATTGGTAATCAATTCTATTTCACTGCTCCTTGCCCCAACGGTATGAATTCTGCCGACAACTCCATCCTTAAAAATAACCCCCAACCCCTTTTCAAGGCTGGAATTTTTACCCTTCCTTAAAGAGATACTCTGCCACCAACTCGGTAAAGAGCGCCGAGTTATTCTTGTAATTACAGGTTGGTATAACACAGGTGGATCTAAATCTAATTCTTTCTCTAGGTTTTGAATCCTAAGTCGGAGGCGACGGAGGCGGTCTGCCTCTTTTGAAAGAGATTCAATGTTTTTTACTTGAAGTGATTGGTTATGCCCAATCCGTTGTATTTGTTTTCCATTTTCGATTAAAGTTTTTTTGGAGTCGCTAAGGTGGCCCCAATAATTAGAGAGGTCATCAAGTCGGGATGAAACATCCCATAAAGGAGCGTGGAACTCTGAGAATCCTGACTTTACCGCAAGCTTCCAAGATGAGGGAACGCCCCACCAAAGCAGGCAAAACAAAGCAAGGTAAAAGAAAGGTCTAGATTTTGATTTTTCTCTCAGATTTCCAAAGCTTTTATCTTACTGAGTAACCAGCCGATCAACTTGTTCACGACTCAGCGTACCGAGCAAATTAAGAAATTTACCCGTTCCGTTAGCGACACAACAGAGTGGATCATCCGCCTGGATGACTGTGAGCCCAGTAGCATCACTGATGACTTGATCTAAGCCCCTTATCAAAGCACCTCCGCCAGCCAAAACAATGCCACGATCAATAAGGTCAGCTGAGTGCTCCGGTTGACATCGATCCAAAGCATTTTTGACAAGATCAACGATTTGGGTCACGACTTCTTTTAAAGCCTCTTCCCTTATTTCTTGAGAAGTAATATGTTTAGTTACAGGCAATCCTGCAGTTGCGTCTCTGCCACGCACATCCATGGAAATTTCTCCCGTATCGAGCGGGGCAGCCGAGCCCACGGTAAATTTAATCTCTTCTGCAGTACGCTCCCCGATCAATAGCTTATACTCCCTTTTCATATACGCCACGATAGCCTCATCCAGTTCATCTCCACCGACTCGTATACTCCTTTGATAGGAAACACCCGAAATAGAAATGATAGCGACTTCGGTCGTACCACCACCGATATCTACAATCATATTTGCGTACTCTTCATCAATCGGTAGCCCAGCACCAATGGAAGCAGCCATAGGTTCACCCAAAAGTAGGACCTCTCTGGCACCAGCTCTAATAGCAGAGTCCTTAACAGCCCTTTTTTCAACAGCGGTAATTCCTGAGGGTACGGCAATTACCACACGAGGTGGTACGAGTTTTCTCTTATCCACCCTTTCGATGAAGTATCTAAGCATGGCTTCCGAGATTTCAAAATCAGCAATCACACCATCTTTCATTGGGCGCAAAGCTTCAATCGTTCCGGGAGTTCTTCCAAGCATTCTTTTGGCATCGGCTCCAACTGCACAAACTTTCTTGCTCGTCTTGTACCTAGCAACCACGCTAGGCTCACGTAGGACAATTCCACGGTCACGAACGAAAACCAAGGTATTGGCAGTGCCTAAGTCGATTCCAATGTCATTGGAGAGAAAGCCGAAGAAATTTCCTATCATAGAATTATTGCAGTTAGAATGTTTTCTCTCTGTTTTCTGTCCGAAGTCAAAGCCAAACAACTAACATTTGATAATTTAGTACTTTTTCTAGTAGAAAATTTCATTTTATTTGGACAGATCTTGATTTAACTTTTTTGCGATTTAACAAAATTAGAATTATTCCACCGAAAAGTAAAAACAATGAGTAAAATTGCCCTCTGGATAAATTAATAATTGGCGATGCATCTGGCTGTCGGAAAAATTCATTCCCAAATCTACAAATTGCATACAAAATCAGAAATTCACCGGAAAGATGCCCTGGAATACTTTTAGTAATATTGCTATTCCAAAATCGGTATTGAATATATATAAAAGGAATGAGACCTTCGAATACAGCGGCATATAGTTGAGATGGATGTCTGGCGATTTGGAGTGCAAAATCCGGTGCTTTAGGAAATAAAACGCCCCATGAGACCTCGGTTGTTTTACCCCACAACTCACCATTAATAAAGTTTGCTATTCTTCCAAAAAATAGGCCGGGAGGCACTACGCTAACGATAAGGTCAGCAACGGGTAGAATATGTTGTTTAGAGTGCCGAGCGTACCAAATCGTGGCAATGATCACTCCTAGAAACCCACCGTGACTTGCCATCCCGCCTTCCCATACTCGTAGTAGAATTAGAGGATCTTCTATGAATTTATTGAATTGATATAATAGAAGGAAACCAATTCTTCCGCCTAAGAGAACGCCCAGAACTTGAAAGGTCATCAAATTCAAAATCTGATCCCCTTCATAAGGACTTCTTGCTTTCTTGTGATAAAGATTAAGTAAAAGAATGGCTGTTAAAAATCCCAAAAGGTATGAAACCCCGTACCACCTGATACCTCCTGGTCCCCAATTCCCCCAAGACTCAGGGAACTTCCACAAAAAGGGACTTAAGTTGTGACTCCAATAAGAAGAAAGTTCCGTGAAAATCATAAAATATTAGCTAGTCGAGTCTTCTGGCAAAGCTAACTTTTCAATATGTTTTCTTTTTGCAAGTTCTCTCATGTCTACGGCAATATCATCATGCTCAAAAATCTCTTGCCCCAAGATACTTTCAATAATGTCTTCCATTGCAAGCACTCCTACAACTGATCCAAACTCATCCACAACCACACACAATTGAATATGTTCTGCCAGTAGTAACCTCAATGCTTTATCAGCAGATACATTTTCCGGAATGAAAGTAGCGTCTAGAGCGATTTCTTCCAGTTTCAATTCTTGTTTGGTTTCAACCATTGAATTATGCAAATCTCTTCTTCGAACAATTCCTGTAATATGATCAATGCTTTCCTTGAAAATTGGGATTCGGGCAAAAGGAATATTGGGGTTTTCAAGAAAAGCATCCTCAACAGATAATTTATCATCCAAGGCAAACATTACCGTCCTAGGAGTCATGATTTCATGAACCGGGACATCATCTAATTTTAATGCATTTGTAACCCAATCTTTTTCTTCTCTGGTTATGGTGCCTTCTTTGGCTCCCTTTCTCGCCAGTAGTATAATTTCTTGCTCATCGCTTTCTTCGCTTTTTTCTTTTGCAGGAACTACTGCTTGAACTGTTGCCTTACAAACTTTTGAAAAAGGTGTCATTAATATTCGGACAAACCATAGCGGGTAAACGAGCATGTTCAAAAACTCGCTACGGTAGGAAACAGTAAGGTTTTTTGGAAGGATTTCGGCAAAGAATAAAATTCCTAAAGTCATACCAATTGCAAAGATGAGCAAGTTATTACCATCCCCCCCCAATGAATTTTCTGCAATACCACCCACAAGTGTTGCCCCAAGTGTATTGGCAATCGTGTTGAGACTGAGAATTGCTGAACTTGTCTCTTCTAGTTCATTTCGAAATTTTGCTAATAAATTTCCTCTCCTCGGAGAGGAAATCTTTAAATTCTCGATTTCAGCAGATGTGACACTCAAAATCATGGCTTCGAGGGTAGAGCAAAGCGCCGAAATGCCAATAGTGAGAGTAATCGCTGAAACGAGTTCTATTGACATTACTACAGGAAGCGTTGGTCTTTGACGAAACCTAAAGACATTGTGGCTTATAAAAAGCCGCTTACAGTTAAATGCAAGCAAGTAAGATTTAAGATAGCTAATGAAAAAACTAATTCTAAACTCATTTCATGAGTCAAAAGGTGCCAAGTTTTCCCCGTTTGCTGGGTGGGATATGCCAATTTCCTACGGGAGCTCAATAAATGAGCATTTGGCAACTAGAGAGCAGGTAACCTCTTTTGATGTTAGTCACATGGGGGAAATTGAAGTAATGGGAAAAGACAGCCAACGCTTTCTTTCATTAGTCCTTACCCAAAGCATTGAAAAATGTTTTGTAGGTGGATCAATTTACTCGCCAATGTGTAACCATAAGGGAGGAACCGTTGACGATTTAATTGCCTACCAAAGGTCTGAAGACAATTTTTTACTTTGCGTCAATGCCTCCAATACGCAGAAAGATTTTGAGCACCTCAAAGAACATGCGAAAGGTTTTGACTGTGAGTTGATAAACCAATCATCGGAATTTGGACAACTAGCTATTCAAGGCCCACTAAGTAATGAGAAAATCTCACTTTTATTGGGTCAAGAAATTGCAAAAATTCGTAAGATGGAGTTTCGAGAATTTAGCTGGGGGAGAACTAAAATTCTTGTAGCAAGAACTGGTTACACTGGAGAAGATGGTTTTGAGATTTATTGTCCATCTGATCATCTTCTGAGCCTTGCTAATGCCTTAGAAGAATTATTCGAAAGCTCTAGTTCGAATTGGGCTGGGCTAGCTGCCCGAGATACTCTTAGGCTGGAGGCGGGATTCCCTCTGTACGGAAATGAGCTGACAGATGAAATTTCCCCTCTGCAAGCTGGATTAGAATGGTGTGTTGCATTAAACAAGGATGACTTTATTGGAAAGCATTCCCTTTTATCGGAAAAACAGGCAGGACTCGCGGGAAAGGTGAGATTCTATCGAGCAGAAGGAAGACGGATTCCGAGATCTGGAATGAAGGTAATCCAAGGAGGTGTAGAGATTGGTAGGGTTCTTTCTGGAGGGTACTCACCCTCAATACAACTACCTATAGGAACGGTCTGGACTTCTAATGATTACAACAGCCAACTCTCCTGTGAGGTTGAAGTAAGAGGCCAACTTGTTGAGATTAAGTATGGTAAGCCTGTTTTAAGAGAATTGAGGAAGCAAAAATAATCGTTATTGTTTATTTTCGTAAAAACCCTTGATAATAATATCCACACCTTGGAAATTATCGAAACTTAGTTTCTCGACCATAATTGTTTCCAATTTGTTTTTTAGATCAGAGCGAGTTTCTTTAATATTGCAGTCAGGTCTAACATTAAGCCTCACATGTAATCTAAGCCCATTTCCGACTTTTCGAATTGAAGAGTTTGGGAGATGAATTTCTGGAATATCCTCGCAAGTTCTTTTCACTAGTTCTTGGAGTGCATGCGGGGTGATTTGCACTTTTCCATCATCATCTGAAAAGACGGGAACCAAATCCTTTTTCATTTTCCGTAAAGACCAAAGAACAAGTATCAGAAAAAGAAAAATTAAAAAAATGTACCAGTAAATAGGACTATCTAAAGCCTCGCTTAGAGACCAATAGTATAGTGTTTTTAAATCATCAAGTTTCACCTTATTGGTATTCAGAGGCGATTAAGTAGTTTTTTCATTCCACTGAAGATCATCAGCTTCTTTATCTGTGGGTTCGAGTTTAATGTCGTCAATGACAACATCAATGTTTTTAACATGATTTCCAGTCATCGCTAAAATTTGGTCTCTGATAGCTTCTTGTATGGATACTCCAACCTTGGCTAAGTCGACCCCGAATTCTAGCACCACTCGAACTTCAATGTTATATCCACCATCGGCGGACTCTGATACTTTGACTCCTCTTTCAGATTCTTTTTTTGAGAAAAAGTCTGTAAGCCCTTCTACTACTCCAGCGCCACCAACATTAACTACTCCAGTTACGGACTGGGTTGCTAGACGAACAATTCCAGCAACTACACTATGATTAATCCTTATTGAACCGAGTTCACTGGATTCTTCAGAGATTGTGGGTATGGAATCTTCCGTGTTATCGTCCTTTTGTTTTCTTGTCATTTGTTTTTTACCTCATTATCGGATTTTTCAAATATTTCTTTGGGTGCTCTAGCTAAGAAATCTTCTACATAAGCTGTAGTGGCTTCACCTTGGCGAAACGCAGGATCTAAAATTACTGCTTTTACAAATTCAATATTGGTGTCAATTCCACGGATTAAATATTCGCTTAAAGCACGATACATCCGATCAAGTGCAATTTTGCGGGTTCTGCCATAAGTTATCAATTTGCTAATCATACTATCATAGTGCGGACTTACTGTGTAGCCTCCGTATACATGTGAGTCCACTCGAACACCATGCCCACCTGGTGCATAATATAATCCGATTGTACCAGGAGATGGAATAAACCCCTTCGATGGGTTTTCTGCACATATTCTACATTCGATAGCATGCTTGCTAAGGGCAATATCTTTCTGGGAAAAAGAAAGACGATTACCAGAAGCAATTTGAATTTGTTCCTTGATTAAGTCGACCCCCGTTGCCTCTTCAGTAACGGCGTGCTCAACTTGAATTCTCGTGTTCATTTCGATAAAATAAAAGTTACCTTTCGCGTCTACCAAGAATTCAATCGTTCCAGCATTTATGTAATCTGCAGCTTGTGCTGCCTTTATGGCAGCTTTTCCCATACGATTGCGTAGGCTTTTATCGAGAAAAGGGGAGGGGGATTCCTCAATAACTTTTTGATGCCGACGCTGGACCGAGCAATCACGCTCACCGAGATGGATTATATTTCCATGCTTGTCAGCAAGAACTTGGAATTCAATGTGTCTGGGATTTTCCAGATATTTTTCGATATACAATGAACCATCACCAAAAGCTTTTTCTGCTTCCAATCTGGCAGACTGGAATTCTTTTGCAAAAGTTACGGCATTGTGAGCAATTCGCATTCCCCTACCCCCACCTCCAGAAACTGCTTTGATAATAACAGGAAAACCAATTTTCTGAGCAGTTTTCGTAGCAATTTTTTCGTCAGCAATTGGACCATCACTACCTGGAATGATAGGAACACTAGCTTTGGATACGGTTTCCCGTGCTCTGGCTTTATGTCCCATTTGTCTGATGGTCTCAGATTTTGGACCAATAAATGTTATGTCACAAGATTCGCATTGTTCAGCAAATTCAGCGTTTTCAGAAAGAAATCCGTATCCAGGATGAATAGCATCGACATCAGCGAGCTCTGCAGCACTCAAAATTCGATCTGCTCTTAAATAGCTTTCATTTCCGGGAGCAGGTCCAATACAAATTGCTTCATCAGCAAGCTGCACATGTAAAGATTGTTCGTCAGCCTCGGAATAAACTGCGAGGGTTTGAATCCCAAGTTCTCTGCAAGCCCGAGCAATTCTTAGGGCAATTTCTCCTCTGTTCGCTATCAATATTTTGCGAATCATTATGACAAATCAAATTATTTGATTTTGAAAAGAGGTTGTCCATATTCAACGCTATCACCATCCTGAGCACGAATATCGACAATTTCACCTGAAACATCAGATTGAATCTCATTCATGACTTTCATTGCCTCAATGATACAAAGTACATCTCCTTTGTTAACATGATCTCCAATTTGTACGAACGCCGCATCATCAGGGGATGGTTTTCGGTAAAAAGTTCCTACCATTGGCGACATAAAATTTGATTCGTCATCTTCGACAGTTTCCTTGACTGGTTTTTCGTTAATTTGGGGAGCTTGGCTAGTTTGGTTTACTGGAGGAGCAATTGTTTGAGTAACGATTGTCCCAGAACCTGGTCTGCCAAGTCTAAGTTTTAGGTCTTGGGTCTCGATCTCCAAGTCGGAAAGATCTGATTTTTGCATCAAAGAGATGATCCCTTTAAGTTCGCTTAAGTCCAAAGTAAATTTCCTCCATTTAAATATTTAAAGTTTGAGATCCTTAATTTTTAATAATCGATTTAATATGAATAGCAAAGGATAAAAGAAGTGCACTGTTTTAGATTTTACCTTTAGTTTGATTATTCCACCGTTGGGTTATGCCATGGTCCCGCGACTTTGAATTCTACTATTTTTGAAAATGGATCAGTGATCTCTTTAAAACCAGGTATAGGAAGATTACCTGCCGGATTTATCCGACCTGTTAGGTCTAGTTCTCCGTTTGAAAGATTTAGATCACCTTTAGACGAAATACTTGAAATTGCACCATTAAGTTCCAAAGGGGAAAAATGAATATTTTCGTGATCAATAGTAAAGACTGCGTTTAAAGTTTCAAAGGAAACGGATACAAATGGTAGTTTTAAATTTTGGAGCAGAGGCAAGAGTTTTAATTTGTCGAAAGCGGATAATGTAAGCTTATCAAATACGGACAATAAAGGAGTAAAAATATCAATTTGGCTAAGATTCTTCTGTTTTAGCTCTAAAATTCCAGAACCTTTAAACTGAAGCAGATTGGAAAGTGGACCCACCGCTTGTAATGATAAATCAAAGCTACCATTGTTATCATCAAATTGGAGACTAGAACCTGATTCTTGAACTTTTAGATCTTGGGAATTAGAAACTTTTATTTCCGGTGTCAGAGAATTCATGAACCTGTGAGTGTTAATGTCCTTCAAACTCATGTTAACAGATATTGTATCTGAATTGTTTGAATTATTAATATCAAACGAAAGAGAAGATCGCCCACCAGCGAAATCTATCTGATTAAAATTTCCAGATGTTAAGTCGTTTCGATAAGATAATAATCCCTTTATTTCATCAATCTTTACTCCTTTGAATTGAAAATCCTCAGCAGAGGAAATTTTAATTTCGATCTCATGATCAGTGTTGGATCTATCTGATCGACATATTTTTCCCCTAACCTCGCAGTCTATTAAGGAAGCATTGAGTTCTGAAATCTGAGACTTAATTGTCTCCCCAAGGACATTTCTTCCTTTTTCAAGCGGATAATCTCCATTGAATTCAAGTTCTAAAAAATACGGTGACTGCGAATTTTTTCTAGGGAATTTTAAGGAACCCGAAAAGGTTCCTTCTGCATGCGTTAAGTCAATGCATTTTACAAGGGTATCATTGTAGTCGACTGATACCTCGATGACAGAATTCTCAAATTCCATATCACGAAAAGAAAAACCCTTAGAATCAACCTTTCCGAATGTATGAGCATCCGTTGAGTTTTCTCCCCATATTCCTTTGATGTTGAAGGATCCAATGGGAATATCTTTGGTAAAATCAAAATCCAACCATATGCGCTCCCACCAACTTGGCATCCATTGATTAAGGTCAGTTGGTTGGCACGAACCTTCTACAATGAATTGATAATATGCCGGATTCCATCTTTGTGTGAAGTTTCCTTCCACCCTACTCGAACCAAAATCCCCATAAGCACTGTAAACAAATATATCTAGGTTTTCATTAATGGTCCCATCACCCAAAAAATTCCCGTAAGGAGATTCTAAAACAGAAAAATTATTGGCTGTTACATTAAATTGAAATAATTCCTCAGGTTTTAATGAAGAAATGCTTGAATTAATTTTCAGATTTAGCGAATCGCCATTGATCAATTTTCTTGTGCCCCTAGAATTAGTAAGCGATAGATTACAATTTTTAGGCACCACAGAGGTGTTTCCGACAAAATTAAGTAGATTATTTGATTTATAAATTGATAGGTGACTTTCACAGTACACAGAATAATTGAATAAAAATATATAACAATTCTCTAAAGAACCACTTATGCATACAAGACAATCCGGTAGTTGTCCTGAGAAAATCCCTTCAATTTGAGGGGAATTAAAAGACGAAATGTGTTCGATCTGGGTGTCGATTCCATTCTCAAAAATAAGACGAGTTTGAAGACGAATGTCTTTTATATTTAAAAAGTTTCTAGGATTTCCATATTTAAAATCTTTAAGCCCAAAAGTTTTTTCAATTATTAATTTTTCTTCAACTTCTTTAGTATTAATTCTACCTATGAATTCACGGAACATTTCCTGTTGTGCTAATTTTTCAACTTTAGAGAGGCTGATTTCTAGCTCATCGTTAAGGAAGAAAACACTTTGTAAAGTAAAGTTAAACCTTTCATCAAATAAGCGATCTAATGAAAGAGTGTCATAATACCTTTCGTCAGGCGCGAAGAGATTAAAATTAAAATATCTTTTTAACTCACTTAAATAGTTGGTATTTATCAAACCAATTATATCTAATGTAACATTATTGAAAAGAAATTTTGTTTTAAGGAAGTAATTGAATTTATTCAATGATAAATTAATATCTTTAATCAGTATAATAGAATCTTGTTTTGAGATGGAGACTTGATCGATATTTAATTTTTTAATGAAATATAACTCATCGAAAAAGATTTTTGGAAAATCTAGTTCAAACTCTATATTTTCTATTCGTACAACATAATTATTAGAAGATAAAAAATTTATTTTTTTTGAACTAAATTTATTGGGAAACTTATACTCTAAATTTTCGATAGAAATTGAGTTTTCATCTGCAATAATGGAAGCAAAGATTCTTGAAGCAACTGAAGGAATAGGAATGCTTATATCGAGAAAAAAAATAAATAAAACTTGAAATCCCAAAACAATGAATAAAAATATTTCAGAAAGTCTCTTTTTTTTCTTTATCGAATTGTATGCTTCATGCGGCTTCATGCATTATTCAACTAATTCCACAATTCCCGCATTTATGAATCTATCTTTTATTAAATTACTTACCTTTTCTTCTAAGATGAAGGTTTGATTCTGGTCTGGGATACCACCAAACCATTCCCCTGAGTCCTTCTTTTCGCTTAAAAGTAATTTAAACTTCGAGGAGTTGGTTTCGTCAATTAAATCAAATTTGAATTCCCAAGGATTCCAGTCGCCTGAATTCCAGACTCCGGTTGTTTGAAACGGATCATTTAAGTATTCCTTTACGCGAAATTGGGAATTGAATAATAAACTTTTCGTTGAATTTGATTCCGAAAAAATAATAGATCTGTTTTGGTCTATATATGTAATTTTTACAGAACCCTTACTTGAAATTGAAGTATTGAGTAGTTTATTTTTAAAATAATATTTGTTTTTACAAAAAATATTGTTATCCGGAATACTAATATACGACCTATTATTCGAATTATTTAGAAGTGATTTAAAGTATTTATCTGACGAATTGTCATTAATAATAGTGATATTAGTAATATTATTGTCAGTATACGTAATGCTATAATAAAATGTATTCAAATCGTTCTCAAAATCGAAACTTTTGACATCAATTCCGTCAATTGAAATATCTTCTATTTGTATATCATATAATTTATTGATGTAATCATTAACAATTAGTTGATCTCCTTCATACTCGACAATTATACCAGATGAATTGTGCTCTATTATCCAATCACCAACATTATTTTTTTGAATCTTATAACTTTTCGATCCAGACTTGATAAAGAATGATAGAATATGGTCTTTCGAACTTTTAAAAATTTTCTTTTCTCGGTATTTATCTTGCCAGTTTTGCATTACTTTCAAATTTTCTATATCCGTACTAAAATATGTGTTAGAATTACTTTTTCTACAGTATAGGAAATTCGACGATTTTGTAATGTGTAGATGAACTTTCTCTGAGTATCCCAATCCATTAATTTCAAAAGTCAATACCGGTATTAGATCACTTTTTAAATCTTCCGTTTCTATAAAATTATCGATTCTTGATGACAAAATTTTGTTTAATGCTGAGTTTATGAGTTCATTGTTTGCTGGTTCTGCATAAGGTTTCTCAAAATGCCATACTTCATCCTCGTTTTTACACAAAATAATTTGCTTCTCTTTTTGGTCATGTATTTCTGTAATATTAATTTTGTCGATACCATAAAGTGGTGTGTTAAGATAAGTAGATTTACTCCAAAAAACAGATGAAGGTGTTGAAAGATTAACAATGTCTTTTGACATTTTCCAGATAGCTTCTTCGGTATTTTCTCCGTT
>CESW01265391.1_pt1 | contig 18012 bp, 18 predicted proteins | sample 531171 | NCBI WGS metagenome assembly CESW01 (sample SAMEA2621859, study PRJEB7988) | marine metagenome | biome: marine biome (ENVO:00000447); feature: surface water layer (ENVO:00002042); material: "saline water (ENVO:00002010), including plankton (ENVO:xxxxxxxx)" | depth 5 m
CAGTACTAATAGCTCAATCGGCTTGATTTATGCACTGAAAAAAATTTAAGTTTTAGATATTAATAAGCAAAAATATTAATGAAATAAATGCTAAGTTCTGAAAAGAATTAAGCGCTAGAAAAAAAAGTGATATTATATCTTGGGTTGTTCTTTTTGTTGTTGCTTGTTAAAGCTAATGACATGAAGGTACCCCCATGGTTTGTTAGACCATAATTTACCATAATTATTGCTAGTACAGATGTTATAAAAAAATTAATTCTTAAATTTATTTATTTTTAAGGAGCACGAATAGTATCGAAAATATTATAACTCCTGATACCAAGAAATTAAAATTAACATATCTTTGAAAATATTTTAGAATGAATAAAGCAATTATTATATAGGGAATACAAATAACAAAAAATTTGATAACGGTAAAATCCAGAATTAACAGAAACGGAATTCCTGGAGCAAGTATACCAACACCTATTGAGGACTGACAAGTAATTATTTAACACAGATAAATTAAAACCAAGTAATTGCCCAACATACGTTTTTGATAGTAATTGAATTGAAATATAAATAGATAGTATTCAAAATGAAAAGTAAAATAATTTGGTTCACTGGTTTATCTGGTTCAGGAAAGACAACTTTATCGAATTATATACATAAGATTTTAAAAAAAAATTTCAAAACTTTAAAGGTTGATGGTGATGTGTTTAGGAAAAAAAGAAAAACAAAAGGTTTTGCAAAAAAAGATATCATTTACAACAATCAGGCTATAATTAATTATCTATTTAAAAACAAAAATAAGTACGATTACTTAATTGTTTCGGTAATATCCCCTTTAAAAGAAACTAGAAAACTAGCAAAGAAAAAATTTGGTAAATATTATTTTGAAGTTCACACTAAGTGCAATTTAAAAGAGTTAATAAGAAGAGACCCCAAAAAACTATATTTTAAAGCTAAGCAAGGAGATATTTCGAATTTAATTGGCTACAATTCAAAAATAAAATATGAGAAAACCAATTATAAAAAAATCACTGTAAATACATATAAAGAGACTATTAAAGAGTCTGCAAATAAAATATTAAAAAAAATAATTATAGAAAAATGATTGAAAAAATGTAATCCCCAAGTATAAAAAAAGTGAATTTGATAATTACCAAAATAAATATGAAAAAAATATATAACTATAAAAATATTTACGACATTGATAAGAAAACTGTTTTAAAATCGCTAAATAAAAATCATTTTGTAATATTAAGGAATTTATTTTCAGCTAAAGAGGTTGAAAAAGTTCTTAAAAATTTAAAAAAAAAATTTAATCATAAAAAAGATAATATCAGAGCCAAGAATAGTTATAATTTGATTAAAACAAATTATCAGAGGTTTATGTTTGGTATGTCAGGGGGTGTTAAGGGTGCCTTACAAACTAATCCAAGATACTTTAGAGTTTTTTATAATCCTTTATGGTGCACTGATATTTACAAAGGTAGGGAAATTTTAAAAAAACTTACAAAAATTCAAAATTATTTTTATAATCTAGAACCCGAGTATGGAATAAACGAGAAAAAAACAAGACATGGCTTATTCGTTGCATCAAGATTTCAACACTACCCTAGCGGCGGAGGCTTCCTAGCATCCCATAAAGACAAATATGCAATAAAGGCAGCAAAAAAACTTGGAATAGACCTTTTTTATAATTTTTTATTGATAATGACTAAAAAAGGTAAAGATTATAAAAATGGTGGAGGATTTGTTACAAAAGATAATAAAATTGTAAATTACGAAGATATTGCAAAAATAGGTGATGTAATTATTTATAATGCAAAAACAAATCACGGTGTCTTAGATATAGATTCAAATGTATTTCCTGACCGTTCATCTAAAAAAGGAAGATATGTGGGTTTAACAACATTGTTTAAATGGTAATTAAATCTAAAAAAATTAGACTAATTGCAACTCTTGGGCCTTCAAGTTTAAACAAGAAAATTTTAAAGAAACTTAAAAAGGATGTTGATATATTTAGACTTAACATGTCACATCTGTCAATTAGTCAGCTAAAAAAAAATCTATTTTTTCTAAAGAAGAACAATATTAAAAATATATGTATTGATACTGAGGGTGCTCAAGTAAGGACATTATTTATTAAAAAAAAAAGATATCTTAAAAAGAATCAAGGAATAAAAATTTCAAGTTCAAAAATTCAGAGAAAAAATCTTATCAACTTATATCCCAATTTCTCTTTAAAAAACATCAAACTCAATTCTCGTATTAAAATTGGTTTTGATGGACTAGTTTTGAAAGTTTTAAAAAATACGAAACACCATTTAGATTGTAAAGTTGAAAGCTCAGGTTTTGTTGAGGCTAATAAAGGAGTTCATTTTGATAGTCATATAAAACTAAAGTGTTTAACTAAAAAAGATTTAGACGCTATTCAAATTGCAAAAGATTTTGGTATTAAAATTTATGCTTTATCATTTGCAAACTCACCGAATGATGTTAAATACACACGATCTTTAATTGGAAGAAATAGCAATCTAATATCAAAAATAGAGACAAGAAGTGGTTTTTTAAATAGAAAAAAGATTACAAAGAATTCGGATGCCATACTGATAGATCGAGGTGATTTGTCAAGATATATTGATATTGCAAAAATTCCCCTTGCACAAAGAATATTAATTAATGATGCAAAAAAAATTGGAAAAAAAGTTTATATTGCAACTAATTTATTAGAGACGATGATCAATTCAGCTGAGCCGACTAGAGCAGAAAGCAATGATGTCTTTTCAAGTATAGAGAGTGGGTGCTCTGGCTTAGTTTTAGCAGCTGAGACGGCTATAGGAAACTATCCAGTTGAGTGTGTTGAATTTTTAAAAAAATGCTTAAATGTTAGCTATTCTAAAAAAAAACTAATTTATAATAATAAAATATTTTTTAAATCTTTTTAAAAATCGCTTTAATTTTATAACCCTTTAAACTGTTTAGAATTTTTTTTTCACTCCATTTTTTTAAAAAATGATGCGTATTTTTTGAAACACCTAAATATGGATCTTTCATGTTCAAATAATTATTTATTACATTTAACTCAGAGGTTATTGTTGAACAAAATACCTGTTTAAAGGAAAATTTTTCTACAAAACTTTTTAAGGTCAAAGGACTAAACATTGTTATATGTGACATACCCAAAAACATGTTGCACCTACTTTGCATCACACTTGCAGCTAAAGACTCAACATTAGGAACGATTATTATTAAGAAACCATTTTTTTTCAAAACTTTATGAATACTTTTAATTACTTCTTCAGGATCATACACATGTTCTAGAACCTCTAAAATAGATACTAAGTCAAAACTATTATTCGGGAGAAAGTTTGCCTCAATCTTCTTATCGAATACATTATGTCCTTTTTTTTGAGATATTTTTCTCTCAAAATCATTGAGCTCTATTCCAAAAGTTTTCCAACCATCTTTTTTGAAAGTATCTAAAAACTGTCCTACAGCGGATCCTACATCAAGTAGCTTACCTTTTGATTTTGTAATTTTTTTAATATCCTTCAAAACATTATCGAATTTTTTCTGATTAAATTTATACTCTGTTTTGTTTGAAAGGATTTTCCCCCAAGAATTTGAATACGAGGAATTTTTATACATTTTTATGATTTCATTTTCTTTTAAAACAGGGGATACATAAACAAGACCACATTTTTCACATTTCCAATATTTAAAAAAATCTTTGATAAAAAGTAAAAATTTTTCGTCTTTCTTACAGTTTGGACATTTCCTATTTAAAACTAATTTTCTTTTTAGATCTAATTTTTTTTTGTCAACAAAATTGTCTTGAATAAATTTTTTTTGAAGTAACGTTACTTTCCATCTTTTAGTTTTTTCCTGAAACTTTTTTGTTCCTAATACTAAATTACCCTCATCCTTCATTATTATAAATTTCTTTTTTAATTTTCTTTAATTCAATCATATATATCTTCCCGCCCTGACTATCAATAAATTTTGTCTTATTATTTTTTCCATCGCCCCAAGTTTTAGGGTCTCTTGAATCATTTTTAAGTTTATCTGTTCCCAAACCGTTTTTCTTAAAGTTACCAAATATGTTTTTTAAATAGCTGCTTTTAGAAATAGCTTTATTAAAATCATTAATGTGAGCATTTGATGAATTATTTTTGCTAAAGTTGTATTTCCAATCCCTAAGATTTTTTTTTGTAAAGTGTTCTATAATAGCAATTTCTCTACTAGTAAGTATTTTTTTCCAAGCGTCAATTCTGTTTTTAAAAAATCCGTTTACCGCCTTCTTTTCGATAGACGACCACCCAAGTGATGCAAACTTATTTTTAAACAGATTTTCCCATTTTTTTGGTCTAGTCATATTTGGTTCATACTTAATACCTAAAAACTTTGCAAATTTCTTCGCGTACATTTCTGGATCTTTTAATATGTCTTCAAATCTTACAACCATGTAGTTTTTTTTACTTAATTGCTTTTTATAAATTTTTGCATAATTCATGTTGTCTATGCAGTTTATTATACAACCCCAATAATCTTTTTTTTGATATGTGGCTTTCTTCCATGATGCAAATACACTTCTTGGATCTCTTATAAGATGAATGATTTTTGCATTCTCATATAAGCTGCAAAACTTTTTGATGAATCTCCAATTCATAGCAGAGTCCTCACCGACAATTTTTATATTGGAATTGATCTTTAATTGTTCTCTCATCAACTCATCATAAATATTCTTATAGGTAAGTTTTTTTTTGAGAACTTCTCTTATGACCTTTTTTTCATTAATTTTTACATTGTATCTAATTTTCAATCTAAGACCCATCTCTCTTAGTTTGTATTGAACGTTCTTCTTATTTAACTTTCCCCCTTTGTCATAAAGAAATCTTTGAAAGTGAAAGTTCTCTATAATTTGAACTTTAGAATGGGCATTAAGAATATTAGACACAAGTGTACTTCCACTTCTCATTGTTGCCGAAACATAGACCCTGGGCATTTGTTCGAAATTCATTTTTTTACTATTTCTTTGCGCAATTAAGTGTGAAATTTATAATTATCTTTACTGTTTAAAAATTCATATATATAAATGTTCAAATTTTGAACAATTATGAAAAATAGTCAAGATCATTTTGAGGTTCTTCGAAAAATACAAAAAGAGCCAGAAACCACACAAAGGAAATTAGCTAAAGATCTTGGATTCAGTTTAGGTAAATTGAATTACTGCCTTAAAGCACTTAAAGAAAAAGGTTTAATCAAAACAAGAAATTTTAAAAAAAATCCAAATAAAATAAATTATTTCTATGTTCTCACACCTCGGGGAATTTCAGAAAAGACTAGACTGACTTTAAATTTTATGAAAAGAAAAATGAGGGAGTATGATGAATTGAAAGATGAGCTAAAATATGAAGATAATCTAAACATGAAGAATGAGCACTACGGTTTTGTTGGTCGACTTTCTAAAAAATTTCCATCTCAAGTAATGGTAGATTTGACTGAAGTTTGTAATTTAGCGTGTATTCACTGCACACACCCAGAATTTAAATTAAGTACTGTTTATGGAAAGAGAATGTTGGATCCTGAACTTAATAAAAAAATGATAAAAGAAGTTTCAACAGTTGGAAAAGGTATAACTAAATATATTAGATATACAAGTAATGGAGAGCCATTGGTACACCCAAGATCCTACGAAATGATACAAGACGCTGTTGAAAATTCAGATACAAAAGTAACACTCACAACAAATGGAACTTTGTTAAATGAAAAAAGAATGTTTAAAATTTTAAAAACAGGTCTTCATATGATTGATATAAGTACTGATGCGGCTTCTAACAATACTTATAAAAAAATTCGTGTTGGAGGAGACTTAGATGTTACTAAGTCAAATATTTTAAAACTATTAAAACTTCGAAAAGAAGCTAATTCCAAAACTAAAATTATTGTAAGTTTTGTAGAACAAAAAGAAAATTCTCATGAAGTAGAAGATTTTAAAGATTACTGGCAACAAAGAGATGTTGATGAAGTTTTAATAAGAAGATTGCATTCTAATAGTGGTTCAAATTTAGTAGATAAACTAAAATCCTCTGATAACCAAAAAAATAGAAAACCTTGTTTATACCCATGGGAAAGAGTCATTTTAAATGCAAGAGGCAAACTCGCTTTTTGTCCTACTGATTGGTATGCAAAATCTGAATTATGTTCTTATCATGATAAAACAATACAGGAAACATGGCAGAATACTTTTTACAAAGATTTAAGAAGTCAACACATGCAGTGCAAATTTTCTAATAAATTTTGTAAACAATGCCCAGATTGGAGAAACACAAGTTGGCCTTTTGATAAAAACAAAAGTTACGCAGACCTTGTTGAAAAAGTTTTGTATAACGAATCAGTTTAGAATGAAAAAAAAAAAAATTTTTGTAACAGGTGCTTTAGGTTTTATCGGTATACATTGGTGTAAAAAACTCCTTGAAAATGGACATGAGGTATTTGGTTTAGATATTAAACCTTTGGTTGCTGATTTAATAGGATATAAAAAATTTTATTATTTTAAATATTCAGTTTTTAACACCGAAATAGTTAAAAAATTGATTTTAAAAACTGACGTTACTTGCCACTTTGCTGGTATTGCAAGTCCTAAAGAATATTTAATTAATACCTCGAAAGTAATTGATTTAACAGTTATACCATCTCTTAAAATAATTAATTACTGTAAAAGATTTAATAAAAAACTTTTTTTTACCTCAACCTCTGAAATTTATGGCAAGTCAGATGCAATCCCATTCAAAGAAGAAAATAACAGACTGTTAGGATCAACTAGTGTTAAAAGATGGTGTTACAGCACTGCTAAAGCATTAGTAGAGCATGCAATTTTTGCAAATCTTCAAGATACGAAAAGTTCGTTTGTTATATTCAGATTATTTAATGTTTATGGACCTTTTTTAAAAGGGAGAGTGGTAGATAATTTTATTAGCAAGGCAATAGATAATGAAAAAATTTTAATATTTGGCAAAGGAACTCAAACCAGGTGTTTTCTATATGTTGACGATTGTATGGAGATATTTTATCAAGTTTTAAAAAAAGGCATTAAAGGAAAAATTCTGAATATAGGAAACAATAAGGAAACATCAATTAAAAAATTAGCAGAAAAAATTGTAAAACTTACAAATTCTAAATCAAAAATTTTAATACAATCACAAAAAAAAGTTTCCCAAATGAAAAAAAATGGCTATGAAGATATCAGTAGGAGGGTACCCTCTCTGAAACTAATTTATAGTTTGATAAAATTTAAACCAAAAGTCTCAATAGACGATGGTCTTAAAAAATTTATAGACTTAACAATCAATAATAGAAGATGAAAAAATTTTTCTACGGCTCACATTTCATAGATAAAAAAGACAAAATTGCAGTATTGAACTCACTTAACCATTCCTTAAGTCAAGGGCCTATCTTAAAAAAGTTTGAAAATGATGTCGCAAAAATGTTTGGCGCAAAATATTGCATTGCTACGTCAAGCGCCACAGCAGCTCTTCATATAACAATTAAAGCATTAAATCTAAAAAAAGACTCCCTTGCTTATACATCAGACATGACTTTTGTAGCAACAACCAATGCTTGTCTTTATAACAATCTTAAAATAAATTTAGTAGATATCAACTTAGATAATTTCAATCTTAAAATAGATGACCTAGAGAAAAAACTTTCCAAGAGAGATAAAAAAAAAAAATTGATATTGCCCGTTCATTTTGGAGGATTACCATGCAATATGAAAAAAATTTATAAGATAGCAAAAAAATATAATTGTTTTGTGATTGAAGACGCTTCTCAAGCTATGGGAGCAAAATATTTCAATAAGTATATTGGAAGCTGCAAATTTAGTGATGCAGCTATTTTTAGTTTACACCCTGTGAAATCAATAACTTCTGGTGAAGGAGGTTTAGTTTTAACAAATGATAAAAATTTAGCTGATAAAATTAAATTGTTGAGATCACATGGCATTTTTAAAGACAAAAAAGTTTTTTGGAAAAATAATATGATTTCTTTAGGTTATAACTATAAAATTACTGATTTTCAATGTGCGTTGGGTTTATCTCAATTAAAAAAACTAAAAACATTTATCAGAAAAAGACATAAAATTGCAAAACATTATATAAAAATACTCAGTAAAGCTGGTGTTACATTTCAAATACCTTCAAGTAGCCAAAATTATTATAGCGCCTATCATTATTTTATCATTTTATTTAAAAAAAAGATCACAGACAAAACTCAAAAGAAATTTTTATTTAATTTAGCAAAAAAAGGAATATACTTAGGCAAACAATACAAACCTGTGCACAAACACTCTTTCTACAAAAAAATAATAAATAAAAAATACCCTAATTCTGAAAGATATTATTCACAAGGATTTCAATTGCCACTTAATCCAAATTTGAAAAATAAAGAAATAAATTTAATTTGTAACAAAATTATTGATGCTATAAAAAGGTTTAAACTAAAATGAAAGACAGTAGAAAAACTGTAACAATTGATAACAAAAAAATAGGTGACGGATTTGAAGTAAAATTTACAGCAGAATTGGGAGTAAATCATCTTGGAGACTTTGACAGAGCCAAAAATATGATTAAATCTGCAGTTGATGGAGGATCAGATTTTTTAAAATTTCAAACTTATGTAGCTGAAAAAAGATATGATGAAAAAACTAATCCTAAAGCAAAAGAATTTATTAAAAACCTAAAATCTTGGGAATTCGACAGAGTTAAGGATAAAGAACTCTGGGATTATGCAAAAGAATTAGGTGCCTCAGTATTTACCTCTCCATTCGATATATCTAGCCTCGAATTTGCTGAAAAAATGGATTCTGTAGCATATAAAATTGCTGCATTTGAGGTTAACAATCATGAATTAATACGTGAGATAAGTTCAACAAAAAAACCAATAGTTATATCTAGAGGCATGTGTTCTTTTGAGGAAATGGACAAAGTGGTAAACATTTTCCATAAGTATGGTTCTGACTATATTATACTTCACACTATCTCTTCTTATCCTACAAAAAAATTCGACTCAAATTTAAAAATGTTACACACTTTAAGAGAAAGGTATGAATGTCCAATAGGGCATTCAGATCATACAAGAGGCACTGAAGTGCCTCCACTTGCAGTTGCAGCTGGAGCAAATATGATTGAAAAACATTTTACTGTTAATCCTAAATTAAGAGAATCTGATAACCCATTCTCAATCGATCCTGAGGAATTAGAGGAATTGATTTTTAAAATAAAAAAAGTAAGCAAAATTATGGGTAGAGGAGATATAGAAAAAATTCCTACAGAAGATTACATGTTTTCTTTTAGAAGAAAAACAGAATGAAAACAATATTTTTTAGAACAAAAGGTAGTCAGCCTCAAGGCTGGGGTAACGTAATACGGCAAATTATTATTGCACAAAAACTTGAAAAAAATTTTAAAATTTTTTTTTTTGTAGAAGGTGATAAAGATCTTTTTCTTTATCTTAAAAAAAATTATCCTAAAGTAATTCTTCTTAAAAACTGTATTGGATTAAAAAAAGAAAAAGAAATTTTGAAAAATTTTCCAAAACCGGATTTCTCGATTATTGAAATGCTTCACCCAAATCCAAAACTACAAAGTTTATACAAAAGCATTACAAAAAAAAAAATAATTGTTTATGATGATTTATTGACGAGTAGATATATCTCAGATTTTCTAATATCGTGTCAAAAAACAAATAGGAAACCAAAGTTGTTTTCAAAAGTAAAGTTTTTGAATGATTATTCATACTTCCCAGTAAGTGATAAGGTTTTAAAAATAAAAAATAAAAAAAAAAAAATTAATAAAAAAATAAAAATAGTATCGGTAATTTTAGGTGGTTCATATTATAGTTTAACTTATTGTAAAATACTTAATTGTTTATTAAATTTCAATTTCAAAAAGATTATCTTTGTAATTTCGAATAAAAAATTTTTACAAACAAAAAAAAAATTAAAAAAATTGGATAAAAGTATAGAAGTTTTGAAAAATATAAAGAATCCAGAAAAGATATTATTCGAATCTGATTTAGCCATTGTTGGAGGAGGTTACACTAAAATTGAAGCTGCACTTGTGAATACTCCATTTATACCTATTCAAACACACAATCACCAAAAAGAATTGATTACGAGTTTTATGAAAAAATTGAAACTTACAAGAAAATTAAAGAACAACAAATTTGATTTAAAAAAAAAAATAATTTTTCTCCAAAATTTAGACAATAGAAAAAATTTCATAAAAAAATTAGAATGTTTTAAACCAAATGGAATTAAAAAGTTAAAGGAAATCCTAAATTGAAAAAAAAAGTTTTATGTATTATTTTGGCAAGAACTGGCTCCAAAAGGTTGAAAAAAAAAGTTCTAAAAAAATTTGGCAAGAATGAACCAACAGTTTTTGATTTTTTCTTAAATAGAATAAAACACTCGAATCAAGTTGATAAAATTGTTTTAGCAACGACCTCAAATTCTGATGATAAAATACTTATACACAAAGCACAAAAAAAAGGGATAGAAACTTTTTCAGGTAGTCAGAATAATGTTCTTGATAGAGTGTTTAAAGTTTTAAAATTTTTTGAAGATTACCATTATCTGGTTAGAGCTAATGTTGATTGCCCCTTTTTTATGCCAAGTATTCTAGATGAAACTATAAAAAAATTTAAATCGTCTCAAAAGGATATTTATTCACCTTTTTACAAAAATCTTTACCCATTTGGATTTTCATTTTGCATCTTTAAATTAAAAACAATCTTTAAAATAAAAAAAAAAGCTAAACAAAAAAAATACAAAGAACACATTGAAAATTTTTGTTTTGATAACAAATCTATGTTTAAAATTTTTGAACCCAAAATTAAAAGATTTAAAAAACCAAATATCAAAATTACTCTTGATACTGAGAAAGATTTTCAGAAAATGAAAAAAATTTATAAATACTTGAAAAAAACTCCAGTCAAATTTCAACCACAAAAACTAATTAGATATTTTGAATCATTATGATGTGCTCAATTCTTCAACCGCATTATCTTCCTTGGATAGGTTATTTTTCCATGATCAAAAGTGTTGATGTATTCATTTTTTTTGATGATGTGCAATTTATAAAAAGAGAGTGGAAAAATAGAAATAAGATTAGAAAGACTAATGTGTCTAGTGATTTTACTTGGCTATCAGTTCCGATAAAAAAACACTCACAAAGAAAAAATATTAATATATGTGAGATAGACTATTCTAATGATTGGCAATCAGAACACTTAAATAAAATCAGAAATGTTTATGCAAATACCCCACATTTTTTAGAAATATATGATTTAATAGAAAAAAATTATAAAAAAAAACATAAATTTTTGTCAGAACTTAATATCAATCTCATAAAAATTATAATGAATTATCTGGAAATAAAAACAAAATTACAGAAAAGCTCCTCTCTGAATGTTGAGGGTAAAAAGGACTTTAAAATGTTAAATATTTCAAAAAAAATAAATGCAAAAAAAATTTTTATTAATCAACTTACTGAAAACTACTTAAATCGAGAAATGTTTGAAGAAAAGAATATCAATGTTATTGTTCAAAAATTTAATGAAAAAAAATATACACAATATAATAAAAAAATTCCTTTAGAATGGATACCAAAACTATCAATAATTGATATTCTTTTTAATTGTGGAAAAAATACAGAGGAATTTTTATAAAATGTATTTATTAGGTATACACGATGGACACAATGCTTCGGCAGCTTTAATGAAAGATGGAGTTGTTACAGATGCTATCCAAGAAGAACGATTTAATAAAATTAAGAATTTTGGTGGTTTCCCCGAGAAATCAGTTGAATATTTATTAAAAAAAAATGGCCTAACATTTAATGACATAAATCAATATGTTTTTGCCTCAGAAATTGGATATTGGTTAGGGCTTGAGAATAGAGATAGAGTTCTAAAGAAGTACAAAATGAGATTTAACTCAAAACTTCCTTTTTTTCATAATATAAAAATTTTATTAAAGAGATTTATACCAAATTTTTTAATTAATCATATAAGAGGCAAAAGACATACAAAAATTGCTAAAATTAGATGTGAATATTTTTTTTCAAAAGGAGTAAAAAAAGAAAAGATACATTTTTTGGAGCATCATTTATGTCATGCTTCATCTGCAGCTTACGGATCTGGTAATCAGAATGATACATTGGTTGTAACATTAGACTCTTCTGGAGATTACTCCTCTGGTTCAGTAAGCATTTTCTCAAAAGGTGGTCTTAAAAAAATTTTAGATATACCATCGGACGACTCTCTTGGAAGACTTTATAGTTATGTAACATATTATCTTGGTATGGTCCCTTTAGAACATGAATATAAAATTATGGGATTAGCGCCATATTCGGAAAACTCTAAATACTCTAAGGATATATCAAAAATTTTTGAGTCAATGTATTATTTTGATAACGATATCTCTTTTAAAATTTCAAAAAAAATTGGATCAGCCAAGAACCTTGGAAAGTTTATTACAGAGGGTTTAAAACAAAAAAGATTTGATAATGTATCAGCTGGACTTCAAATTTTTTTAGAAAAATTTGTTTGTAAGTGGATAGAAAAGCTTGTCAAACATACAAAAATTAAAAAAATTGCTTTAGCAGGTGGAATCTTCATGAACGTTAAATTGAACAAAAAAATTTCTGAGCTAGACTGCATTGATAGCATTTTTATTTTTCCATCATGTGGCGATGAAACAAACCCTTTTGGAGCTTTATATAGAAGATATTTTGAAATAACAAAAGAAATCCCAGAGAAACTAACCTCATTTTACTTGGGAAATGACTATAAAAATGAAGAAATCAAAAATGATTATGAAAAATATATTTTTAAAAATTTCAAAACTAAAATTACTTTTTTTGATGATATTGAAAAAAAGGTTTCTGAATTGATCTTTCAAGATAAAATAGTTGCTCGATTTAAAGGAAGGATGGAGTTTGGTGCAAGGTCATTAGGAAATAGGGCAATTTTATGCAATGCGTCTAACACTCAACTTGTTCAACAAATAAATAATATAATAAAAAATAGAGATTTTTGGATGCCATTTGCTCCATCATTAATAAACGAGAAAGTTCTTTTGAACAATCCCAAAAATATTCTCATGGATTATATGATAATAGCATCTGATTTTAAAAAAGAGTATCAGAATAAATTTCGGGCAGTGGTTCATCCTTACGATCAAAGTTGTAGACCAAACGTTGTAAGTAAAGATATAAATGGGGATTATTATAAATTAATTGAATATTACTCAAAATTGTCTGGACATGGAGTAATTTTAAATACGTCTTTTAACTTACATGGCTTACCAATTGTAAGTGAGCCGAAAGACGCCTTTAATGTTTTTGATAATTCTGGTTTAAAATATTTAGCGATTGAAAACTATTTAATAGAAAAGTTGGGAGAATAGTTTAAACACTTTACATAAACATATTTACTTCCTTTTATATTTTTTGAGATAATTTTTTCCAATCTAGAAAGTAATTTATGCATAAGCGGTGAGCACTTATTAGTAAAAAAACCGTATGGACTAATTTCTATCTTGTCGAATTTTTTTAAGAAAATATCTAATTCTTTCAAATTGTCTTCAAAGATTTTTTTATGAATATTAAAATAAAAATTTGCATTAGGGTTTAAGTTATCAATAATATTATCTAAAGTTTTAATTAGTTGATTTTTATCAAATTTTGTATTAAATCCAAAAGTTTCAACACAACAAGCCACATCACCTTTAATTGGTGATTTGAAATATAAAATATCGTCGTGAAAAAAACTTTTTTGGGGAAAAATTTTTTTAAGTTTTAAAATTTCATTTTCGTCTATATCAACACCAATATAATTATTAAATTTAAAGTCGTGCAATAACTGAGCATGTCCACAAGCGAAATCTAAAAAATTTAGATTTGGTTTTTGCTTTAAGTTATTTGAGATACTTTCGTACAGCAGTTTGTAAAAATAAGATTTAGATGGTCTCATTTTGAAATATTGTTTTTTTAATAATATATTTATTGCAAAAAAGAAATAATAATCTATTAATTCGTCAGCGTAATAAAAAAGTGATTGATAACATAATTTCTAAAAAAATTGTAATACCTATTGAAATTAAAGTAAGGGAATTTCTACCGAAAGCTTATTTAGCCTATAAAATTGTTAAAAATTCTAGTTTTGATGTCGTACTTGGTGGTCAAAGGAATTATACAAATAAACTGATTTATAAAAATTGTATTTTGTTAGATAAAAATACCAAACCATCAGACAGAGAAGTTTTTTCTTTTCACAGAAATAATTTTATAGTTATGTTAGATGAGGAGGGTCCTATTTCTTTTCAGCACAATACCATTTGCAAAGAGAGGTATAATTTAAAAAAACTAAAAAAACAAATTGATAGCTTTCTTTTTTGTGGGAGAAAAGATTTAAGTAAAATTAACTTTTCTTCAATTAAATCTAGGTCTTTTATTACAGGAAATCCAAAGTTTGATTTTTTGAAGTCTAACTTAGACATAATTTTTAAAAGAGAAAATAATTATATTAAGAAAAAATATAAAAGTTTTATATTTATCACTGGTCATTATCCCAGCCAATCTATTAGGGTTTCAGATAGTTGGATTGCTAATATTAGTAAAAGTAATGTTGAGGTGCAAAAAAACCTTAAGTCTCACATATCTAAAAAAATTAAATTTAAAGAAAATCGAAGAAAAAATTACTATGCGCTATTAAACTTAGTTAAAAAAATTGCTGAAGACAATCCAAAAAAAATAATTATCTTTAGGCGACATCCTTTTGAAAGTGAAAATTTTATTAATCAATTTTTTATTGATAAGCCTAAAAATTTAAAGTTAATTTATAAATTTTCAGTTACACCCTGGATATATAATTGTGATCTACATTTACATTCTGGTTGTTTATCATCATTAGAAACGATTTTTTTAAAAAAAAAACTTGTTACATTCATGCCCTTTAATTCTATAGAATATTTTGAAAATTATAAAAATTTTAAGCCATTTTTTGAGAATGAATATGAGTGTAGAAATTTTTTAAAAAAAAAAAGATTTGTTAAAAAACAATTTTTTTATAAAGATATGAAAAGAGTGTTAGCTAACTTTTCAAATAAAAAAACTTATAAATTAATGTTGAAGGTATTTAATGAAAAATATAAAAATATTAAATCTCAAATAATTCATAAAAAAATTAACAAAAATCCAAAATTATCTCTATTAAACCGAGTATTAAAAATTGGATCATTTACAAAGTCTTTAATTAATAAATCAACAATCGCTCGAGAGTATCTTGCTAAAATTTCACCTCATTTGGCAGATACGAAGGAAATTAAAAGTTTGAAATTTAAATCAATATCGTTGGATGAAATGAAAAAAACTATAAAATTATTTACAAAAGCTGACAATTTCAAGGGTCTTATAGAGGTAAAAAAAATTTCAGAATCAACTTTCTATATTAAAAAGAAATGAAAAGAGAAATCAATTTTATAAAGTTTTTCTTCGACGAAAAAGATAGATTTAAAATTTCAATTTTGACATTTTTTTTAATTGCGACAACTTTTTTTGAAGTTTTAAGTATTGGAGTACTTATTCCAGTTGCTTACAATATATTAGGTCTGTCTTATGATGCTTCTCAAAATTCTCAATTAATTAAATTCATAGATTTTTTAAATTTTTCTAATGAAATGTCTTTAAATTTGATGATTCTTGCTTCTGTTTTCATAATCAAAAATTTTTTCATTTATTATTTTAACAAATTCAGAGTCGATTTATTTTCTGAAGTTTATCTCAAAAACTCAAGAAAAGTTTATCAAAATTATTTAAATAAAAATTATGAGGATCATATATCAAGAAATATTTCACTTACAAATCAAAATATTATTAATGAATTAAGATCTTTAACAGAACGTTTTTTTAACCCAGCTGTTGTGATCGTATCTGAACTATTAATTTTAGTAGTTATAATAATTTCTCTGATTTTTTTAAAACAATACATGATTTTCATGGTAATATTTCTGTTGGGCCTTGTTGGCCTGATATATTTGAAAATATTTTCAAATTATTTTTACTCTATTGGAAAAAGAAGAAGAGAAAATGAGGCTATGTCGAGACAAATTGTTTCTGAAGGCTTAATGGGATTTAAAGAAATTTTAATTTTAAATAAACAAAATTTTTATTTAGATAGATTTTCTGATTTTTCAAAAAAATATATTTTTTCAAATAATATATTTTCTTATCTAGCAATACTTCCAAGAATCATTCTAGAAACTGTAGTCGTTATTATATTTGCAGCACTAATTATTTTAACCCTCAGATTTCAAAATCAAATACCAATCGAGAGTGTTATCCTGTTTTTGGCAATCTCTTACAGATTGCTACCAGTAGCTAATAGATTAGCTTTGAACTTTAATTATGTTAAGTTTTCATTCCCTATACTGAAACATTTAGAAAAAGAAAAGATATTTAAAGAAACTAGACAAAATTCAAATAACATCATTAAAAAAATACAGCTTAAAGAAAATATTAAAATAAAAGATGTTAATTTTAATTATAAAAATAATAAAAAAAAAATAATTAAAAATTTAAATTTGGAAATTAAGAAAAATACTATAACCGGCATTTTCGGGCCGAGCGGTTCAGGAAAATCAACGTTAGTAAATTTGATAACTGGACTATTAACACCAAAGTCAGGTCAAATTTTATTAGATGGAAAAGATATTAACAAAAATTTAAATTCTTATCAAAATTTAATATCATATCTCTCACAGGATCTTTTTTTAATGAATGACACAGTTCTGAACAATATTACTTTTGGAGAAAAGTTATCCTCTCAAGATAAAAAAAAACTAATATGGTGTCTTAAAAAAGTAAAGATCTTTGACTTCTTGAAACAGAAAAAAGGTATATATACCAATATAAGTCAACAAGGGTTTGATCTTTCTGGTGGTCAAAAGCAAAAAATTATAATTGCAAGATCTTTGTTTAATAATAAGGAGATTATTGTTTTAGATGAAGCCACTTCTTCTTTAGATAAATCATCCGAGCAAGAATTGATAAAGTTGATTTACTCTTTAAAAAAAATCAAAACAATCATTATAATTAGTCACGACATTAATTTGATGAGAAAAGTAGATAAATTAATTAAATTTTGATCTATTTTTTTGCTATAAAATAAAATCCAAGTTTGTAAAATATTTATTTTATCACTAAAAAATTTATCAATAAAAATATGAATAGATATTTTCTTAAATATTTTCTTCCAATATCCACCAAATAACATGTTGCCTATTGTTGAAATTTTTCCTCTTACAGGAAATATCTCGACACTATTGCAATCTTTTAAGAGTTAGCTTAGACAATCTTTTGAAAATCTGTAAAAGTCGTCAAATTTAGAGTCTATTGGAGCATGATAATTAAATATAAAAGAGACATATCCAAATAAAACACCATTAACATTTAACATATCGTGAGTATTTTTTATGGCTTCAAAAGGATTATAAAAATGTTCAAGTATTGCCAAGCATATAGTTACATCATATTTACCACCAATGAATTGTGTCAAATTTTTTTCGCATAAATCCACCTGAATATTTGGATAACCTTCAAAAGAATAAATATTAAGCGTATCGCTAATTTTATTTTTTATTTTCATACTAAATTGCCTCATAGATTGGCTGATATCTAAAATTTTTTGGTCAGAAGAAATATTTTTGTAGATATATTTCCTAAAATCTTGATTTTTTTTAAATAATTCAAGTTAATCTTAATTTTTTCTATAATTTTTTTAATTTCAGAGTTATTTTTGACCGGGTCATTAATCTTCATAGATTATTTATCTTGTAATGATTTATTTATATACTAATTAAAAGTTAGTTAAAATTAAAATATGAATGAAATCAGTTATGATTATGTTATTGTTGGCAGTGGACCAGCAGGTTCAGTAATAGCAAAATTCTTATCTGAAAAAAAT
>CESW01073625.1_pt1 | contig 18003 bp, 23 predicted proteins | sample 531171 | NCBI WGS metagenome assembly CESW01 (sample SAMEA2621859, study PRJEB7988) | marine metagenome | biome: marine biome (ENVO:00000447); feature: surface water layer (ENVO:00002042); material: "saline water (ENVO:00002010), including plankton (ENVO:xxxxxxxx)" | depth 5 m
ATTAAACCATTTTACTTTTCCTTTTAGACTCATTTTACTCTTTCGTTTATTGTTTAACTTAAGCAATTTTGCTTAAGATTAATTATTAGATTTACAAATTTAATGCAAGCAAATTTAATTGCCTAAATGTCACTTAAGTGGTGGCCTTGGTAAGAATCGCACTTACGACACATACCTTTTCAGGGTACTGCTCTACTACTGAGCTACAAGGCCAGTTAAAAACGGAAAATAATTCGACCTTTTGTAAGATCGTAAGGTGTTACCTCGACAGTAACGTTATCTCCTTGCAAAACTCTTATTCTATTTTTTCTTAGTTTGCCAGCTGTATGAGCAGTAACAATGTGATTATTTTCTAATTGTACTCTGAACATGGCATTTGGCAAAAGGTCTATTACTTTACCTTTAAATTCTAATGAGTCTTGTTTCGACAAATATTATTCTCCTATTCTTAGTTTCACAGATTTAGCATGTCCTTCTAAACCTTCATAAGTAGCAAGGTTTATAACTTTTTCACCAATACTTTCAATACCCTTTTTCGATAAATTTATAAGCGAAATTCTTTTATAAAAATCGAAAACCGACAAACCACTAAAAAATTTGGCTGAAGAGTGAGTTGGTAAGGTATGATTACTACCAGCACAGTAATCGGTAACTGCCATAGCGGAATATTTACCGACACAAATAGATCCGGCATTTTCAATTTTTTTGAGTAACGAGTTAAAATTGCTTAACGAAATTTCTAAGTGCTCTGGTGCTATAATATTAACTATATCAGAAATTTTTTTATCACTATTCGCATAAATAAGAATTCCATTTTTTTTTAAACTTTCTGTGGCAATTTTTTTTCTAGGCAACGATTTTAATTGTTTTAAAATTTCCTTTTCTACTTTTGAAATTACATTTCTATCCTTTGATATTAATATACATTGAGAATTTATATCATGCTCTGCCTGACTAATTAAATCTGAAGCAACCCAAGTTATATTTGAGTTTTTATCTGCAATAACTGTTATTTCAGACGGCCCAGCAATCATATCAATTCCTACATCTCCAAAAACAATTTTTTTAGCCGCTGCAACATAAATATTTCCTGGTCCAACTATTTTGTCTACACTTTTAATTTTTTTTGTCCCATAAGCCATTGCAGCAATAGCTTGCGCGCCACCAATCCTATATATTTCTCTGATACCACACTTTCTTGCGGCATATAAAACGGCGGAACTTTGTTTATTATTTCTAACTGGATTTACCATCACAATTCTTTTTACCCCTGCTAACATTGCTGGTATCGCATTCATTAAAACTGTAGACGGAAAACTTGCATTTCCACCAGGTATATATATACCAACAGACTTGATAGGCTTATATTTATAGTCTATTTTATTTTTATACTTGTCTTTAAATTTTATATTTTTGACTTTTTGATTTTTATGGAAAGATAAAATTCTATTAAATGCAAAATCAATTGAACTTTTTATTTTCTTGTCCAATTTATTTATTTCTTTATTAATTTCATTTATACTAGTTGATATTTTTCGATTTTTATTAAACTTATATTCATATTTCAAAAGAGATTTATCACCTTTTTTTTTAATATCTGAAACAATTTTTGATGAAACTTTGTAATGATTGCTTGAGAATATAGATCTTTTTTTGATTTTTAATCTTAGCTTACTGATAAAAATTTGTTTTGTTGAGTCAAGTTTACTTATCATTTTTTACCTCTTTTAAGTCCTCTAGTGTTACTTCAATAATTTCAGAAGTTAAAGTTATAAGGCCATTATTTGAAAATAACAAATTAAATTCATAATTTTTCCTATTTTTTATCACATCTATAGCCAATATTTTAAGATCATTATTCTCTGACAATTGGTTTATGTTTTTGGACTTTGCTTTATCTATAAATTCAAATTTACAAACACTTAGTATTTTTTTATTTTTTTCTTTAATGGATTTTCTTTCCATAGAAAGAAGAAATATTCTGTTTTTTTTTAAATATTTAATGTCAGATATATATATTTTAGCCATATGGGCATGTAGAGATATAATATTTAGACCGTTTACATCCCTTGCTAAGATTTTAGCTAAAAACTTTTTTACCATTATTTTTTTAAAAATATTTTAATACCTAATTTTCTAAGCTTAACTTCTAAATCTGAGTAACCCCTTAGACCGTGATATATTCTAAATATTGTTGAAAAACCATTTGCAGCAATTGCACCTAATATTAAAGCAAAAGTAGTTCTCAAATCTGATGAAATGCAATCTGCTGCATTTAATTTCTTTTTACCATCAATGGTAGCTATATTTTTGTTAATTAAGATATTTGCTCCCATTCTATTTAATTCTGGAGCTGCCATAAATCTATTTGAAAAAATAGTTTCTCGTATCTTACTTTTTCCCTGAACCTTTGTCAAAACTGAGAGTAAAATAGGCATATTGTCAGTAGCAAAATTTGGATAAGGCCCAGTTTTAATATTTACTGGTCTTAATGTCCTTTTGGTTAAAAGTTTAATTGAGTTAGGATAGGTTATAATTTTATATCCAATTTTTTTTAATATTTTTATTTCTGATACTAAATATTTTGGATTTATGTTGATTACCTCAACTTCACCTTTTGTAATGGCTCCAACACATAAATAGCTAAACGCTTCTATTCTGTCTCCAATAATTTTATGAGTTCCTGATAAAAGTTCTTTAACACCCTTTATTTTTATTGATCTTTTTCCTACAAATTTAATATTGGCACCTGAATTATTTAAAAACTTTATGAGGTCAAGAACTTCTGGCTCTATAGATATATTTTTTATTAAATGTGTACCTTTTACAAAAATAGATGACATAATTAAATTAGAGCTTCCAGTTACAGTTACATTAGGAAATTTATACTCACTGCCACTAAGACCATTTTTTGATGAAATATTTACATATCCTTTATCTAATACATTATCAGCTCCTATACTCTTAAAACCATCAAGATGCCAAGACGTGTCCCTAATACCTAAAGCACAACCACCGCCTAATGCAACTTTAATTTTTTTTTGTGGATATCTACCAAGCAGAGATCCCATGGTAAGAACTCCAGCGCGCATAGTGGAAACTAATCTATAGGGGACAGTTAGCTTATGATTTTTACTGTTAGTTATAATCATAACTTTCTCTTTCTCTAATATTTTAACATTCGAACCCAACGAAATTAAAAGATCCTTCATTGTAAATACATCCTGAACCAAAGGTATATTTTTTAACGTTACTTTTTTTTTGAATAAAATTGACGCTGCCATTAATGGAAGGCAAGAGTTTTTTGCTCCGCTAATACAAACTTCTCCTTTAATTGCCTTGCTAGGACCTTTAATAATGAAACTCTTCATTTATTTTGATTTTGCTAATGTTATTCCCACTTGTCCTTGATACTTTCCTTTTCTATCAGAATATGAGGTTTGTGGTTGGTCTCCTTTAAAAAATAAAATTTGTGCAGCTCCACTATTAGAATACAATTTTATAGAATTACTTGTATGATTAGAAAACTCTAGAACTAGGTTTCCGTGCCATCCGGCTTCTAAAACAGTCGGTGGCGTACCTAAACCACATCTAGCGTACGTCGACTTGGCAGTAACCAAACCTGTTACGTCTCTAGGCATTCTAAAATACTCTAAACTACTTGCAAGCGCAAAAGAGTTTGGCGGTATTAAAATGTACTCCTCACCTTTTATTGTTATAAAATTATCTTCACTAAAATTTTTTGGGTCAGCTATAGCACCTCTGATATTTGTAAAAATTTTAAATTCTGACCCACATCTTAAATCATATCCAAAAGAATTTAATCCATGACTTATACCTTTGGAAACACTTTCGTTAATAAAAGGATTTATCATGTTTTCTTTCTCTGCAAGTTCTATAATTTGTTTATCGTTTAATATCATTTTTTTTTGAACTTTTTTTGTGTTCTTTTCTTTTTCTTAAATTCTTTTTGAGTGCTTTCTCAAGGTCGAGCAATGAGGGCTTCCTTTTGTTATTCATAAGAAAGTTATTTTTTCTCTGGATTCGTTAAATGTTCAAGTGTGACTACTTGATCTAATGGGATGGTTTTATCTTTTTCTTTAGTCGGCCCTTGCTTTTGTTGTTTCTTCGCTCTTCTTTCAGCAAGTTTTTTTTCCTTTTTTGCCTGCTTCTCCATAGCTTTGGCCCCTCTAGTAGATTTATAATCGTAATGAATTCCCATATGAAAGTTCTTAAATATTATATTAATAAATTAAAAAATTAAGGCAATAATTTGAATAATTTAGGTTTTTACACTATTTTAAATATATGCCCTTGTAGTTTTAATGTCAAAACAGGCCCTTGGTAAGGGTCAGTCATGAGTTAGATTCTCATCGAGGGCACCAGATTTTTTTCCATAAAACAATTTTTTCAGAATTAAACTAATAAATATTAAAATTATAAAAGCAATTAAAGGTATATAAATATCTTTTGACAAAACCATTTCCAAAAATGATGGCGGGCTAGAGTTTTCATCAATAATTTTTTCTAAACCACTCCCCAAGGATACGATAACAAAAAGCTGAGGCATCATGCCTAAAAAAGTTCCAAAAAAATAATTTTTTAATTTTACATTAAAAATTGCAGGAATTGTATTAGCAATAAAAAATGGTATTCCTCCAATAAATCTATAAGTTAAAAAGTAAAAAAATTCGTTTTTTTTGAATAAGTCTCTAAGAAATAGCATTTTTTTAGGGAATTTTTTAAAAATTAAATTTTTGAAAAAAAAAATTGTAATTAAATAAAGTGCCAGTGCACCAACGGTTAAAGATATTGCAACTATTATTGTACCTATCCATTTACCAAAAATAAAACCAGATAGTAAAGCGACTGGAGATCCAAAACCAAGCAACATAACCCATAGAATTGTGCTTATAAAAAATATTAAAATAACAATAAAGTAATTATTATTTTTTAAATTTATGAAATATTCTCTATTACTTCTAATAAATTCATAACTTGTTAAATCTTCGAGGGAAAATTTACTAAAGAAGAAAAATAGAAATATTAAAATAAGAAAAATATATGAAATACCTAAAAAAATTTTAATTTTTTTTACATTTTCCATGATATTTAATATTATTAAAATTTACTGTACTTATACATATTTATTTTCTATAACTAGCCAAATTTTAACTTATTTAAGTACTTTCTATGAAAAGAACCTACCAACCTAGCAAACTTGTGAGAAAAAGAAGGCACGGTTTTAGATCAAAAATGAGGACAAAGGGTGGAAAAAAACTTCTTGCTAGGAGAAGAAAAAAAGGTCGTAAAAAATTGACTGTTTAATGAAAGTCAAAATTTCAAGTCTTTCAAAAAATATTGATTTTAAAAATGTTTTAGAAGGTAAAAAAATTAATAATTTTTATATTACAATTTTTTTTAAGGAGATTTCCGGGAAGGGAAATGACAGATTAAACTTAAGTATTGTAGCGAAAAAAAAATTAGGTAATTCTGTTCAAAGAAATAAAATAAAGAGAAGATTAAGAAATATATCTAGATATATACTTAAAAACATTAAATTAAATTTAAATTATTCCTATCTTATAATTGCAAAAAAAACAGTTTTAGAAAATAAATATGTTGATATTAAAGACAAGATACTTAATGATTTTAAAAAAATATTATGAAAAAAATACTTATCAAAATTATAAAGGCATATAAATATTTAATTTCTCCAATTTTAGGAAATAATTGTAGATATTTTCCAACTTGTTCAGACTATTTTATAGAGTGTTTGGAGGTTCATGGAATTTTAAAGGGGAGTTTCAAAGGAATTAAAAGAATACTTAGTTGTCATCCTATTAAGGTGCTTGGTGGTGGCGAGGGTTATAAACCACTAAAAAAATAATTTATGGATACAAAAAATATAATAGCAGCAATTTCTTTAAGTATAGCAATTATAGTTTTATGGAGTTTATTTTTCCCTCCCCCTTCTCAAGAAAAATTATCAAAATCAGAAAACGAAAGTGAAAACGTTTTGAACTCAACTGATACACCGAGTATAGATCCAAAAACGAGTGATGAAATTTTATCAAGAGATAATGCTTTAAAAATATCAGAAAGAATATATTTTGAGAACGAAAATATTAAAGGATCTATTTCACTAAATGGTGCAACTATTGATGATCTAATTTTTAAAAAATATAAAAAAAAAATTGATACAGAGGAAAAAGTAATCCTTTTAAATCCAAAAAATACGTCTCTTGGTTACTATGTAGAAACAGGTTGGGTTACTAATAGTAAAAATATTGATTTACCAGATAATCAATCTATTTGGAAAGTAGATGGAAATTCAGAACTTTCTCCAAATAAAAATGTAAAAATTTTTTGGCAAAATAAGCAAGGTTTAACTTTTGAAAAAAATATAAGCATTGATAGTCAATACTTGTTTACAATTAATCAGACAGTGAAAAATAACTCAAATAGTATTTATAACTTCTATCCTTATGGACAAATAGTTCGTGAAAAAATTCCTGAAATTGTTGATTTTTTTATATTGCATGAAGGACCAATTGGTGTTTTCGACAATCAGTTAGTTGAAAAAGACTACAAAGACATTGTTGATAAGAAATTTTCAAGGAATGTAAATGAAGGATTTTTAGGTATAACCGATAAGTATTGGATTACAAGTCTAATACCTGAAAAAAATAAAAAATTTAGGGCAGATTTTGAATATAAAAAAAAGTTTAAAACTAACTTTATCGAAATTAATCCAATTGAAATTCAACCTAAGAGTCAAATAAGTAACGAGATAAAAGTAATTATTGCAGCTAAAGAAGTAAATGTTATTGATGGGTACAATGAAAGTTTAAATCTTTCAAAGTTTGATCTAGTTATTGATTGGGGATGGTTTTATTGGATTGTAAAACCACTTTTTTTTTTAAATGACTATTTCTTTAAACTTGCTGGCAACTATGGTGTCGCAATTATTTTGATAACTGTTTGCTTACGTCTAGCGTTCTTTCCTCTTAATAACTATGCATTTAAATCGATGTCTAAAATGAAAGTTCTTCAGCCTGAAATGGCTCGACTTAAAGAAGTTCATAAAGATGATAAGATTAAACTTCAGCAATCAATGATGCAACTCTATAAAAAAGAGGGTGTAAACCCAGTCAGTGGATGTTTGCCAATATTGATCTCCATACCTTTTTTTTTCGCGATTTATAAGATGTTGTTCGTCACAATAGAAATGAGGCATCAACCTTTTTTTGGGTGGATTAAAGACCTTTCAGAAAAAGATCCGACATCAATTTTCAATTTATTTGGATTAATCCCATGGGATCCTCCATCTTATTTAATAATTGGAGCATTGCCTATTTTAATGGGATTGACAATGTGGCTTCAGCAACAACTTAATCCAGCCCCACAAGACGAAATACAAAAAAAAATATTTATGTTTTTTCCCTTATTTTTAACAATTATTCTCGCACCTTTCCCGTCGGGTTTAGTACTGTATTGGACGGCTAATAACATTCTTACTATGGCGCAACAATATTTCATAATGAAACGAACAACTGTTAAGACAGTATCTTAAATGGATTTAAAAAAAATCTTGCCTGAAAAAGGGCCGCCTTTAAAAGAGGTCTCAAAATATATAGAGAAGTATAAGAATGATTTAATTGTTATTAAGTATGGTGGGAATATTTTTATTGATAGAAAAATTTTTAACAACTTTGTGACAGATATCGGTACACTAAATAGACTAGGACTCTCCATAATAGTTGTACATGGTGGTGGACCAAGAATAAAAAGAGAACTCGATAAAGCCAATATTCAAAGCAAATTTATAAGAGGATTAAGGGTAACTGATAAAAACATTATTAAAATTGTTGAAGATGTTCTGATTGATTTTAATAATGATATTGTCAATTCGCTGAAAAAAAAAAGTATAAGTGCGATTGGAATAAATTCGAAAAAAAATAATATAATTGAGGTAATGCCAGAAGGAGATGATTTAGGATTTGTTGGTTTTCCCAAAAAAATAAATATCGAAATAATAATGGATGCAATTAATAAACAAATTGTTCCTATAGTTGCTCCTTTAGGCATTGGGGAAAACAATCAAACATATAATATTAATGGAGATATTGCAGCAGGCGCGATTGCAAAATCCCTTAATTCAAGAAGATTACTATTAATGACAAATGTTGAGGGAGTTTTAGATAAAAGGAAAAAATTAATTTCAGAAATTTCACTTATAGAAATTAAAAAAATGATTAAGGAGGGAATTATAACAGAAGGAATGATACCTAAAATTAATACATGCTTGGATGCTATAAGCAATGGGGTAACTGCTGTGGGCATCATTGATGGAAGAAAACCACATTCGATACTATTTGAATTATTTTCTGACAAGGGTGCGGGAACTTTAATAAGAAAATGAAAGATCTCAAAGACATCAAGAATATAATCTTTGATTGTGATGGAGTCCTTTATGATAATCTCGAGGCCGTATTTGGACAAGTTTCAAAAAGAATGACAGAGTTTATATCTAATAAGCTAAATATAAACAAAATATCAGCAAAAAAGTTACAAACCGATTACTTTTACAAATATAATACCAGCCTTAATGGTCTAATGATCCATAATTCTATTAAACCTGACGAATTTTTAAAATATGTACATGACATTGATTTGTCTTTTCTGGAAAAAGATAGAAAGCTTAGGTTTGAACTAGAACAAATAGATGTGAAAAAATTTGTTTTTACCAATGGTTCTGCTGAACATGTTTGCAACATAACAAATGCATTAGGTATTACCGATTTATTTGAGGGAGTTCATGATATTGTTGACTCAAAATATTTTCCAAAACCTGAGGCTAAGGCATTTGATTTAATGGCTGAGAAATTTAATATAGATCCAAAAGAGTCATTATATATAGAGGACATCGCAAAAAATTTATCAATCGGAAAAAAAAGAGGAGCAATCACATGCTGGCTTGAAAACACAGAGCAATTTGGTAAGATTGATAGTGATAAAGATTTTATTGACTATAAAATAAACAATCTGTCGTCATTTTTAAAACAAATTAGAGTATTAAAAGAAAAATAATTTTATGTCTATTGAAAATATTATAAATAATGCTTGGGTCAACAAAGATAATATTGATCAAAATTCAGACAAAGAAATTAAAAATGCAATAAACAAAATAATTTCTGACTTAGATGAGGGTAAAGTAAGGGTTGCGGAGAAAATAAATGGGAAATGGACCACTCATCAATATGTAAAAAAAGCAATAATGTTAAGTTTCAGAATTTATCCAATGGAGAATTTAGGCGGACCTTATAGCAGCTGGTATGATAAATCTCATTTACTTAAAGGAAAAACGGCAGGATGGACAAAGAAAGATCATGAGATTGCAGGTTTTAGAATGGTGCCTAATTCACCAGTAAGAAAGGGATCATTTATAGGAAAAAACGCTGTGCTGATGCCATGTTATGTAAATATAGGTGCATACATTGATGAAGGCACAATGATTGATACATTTGCAAGAGCAGGAAGCTGCTGTCAAATTGGAAAAAACTGTCATATATCTGCAGGTTCAGGCATTGGGGGAGTCCTTGAACCAGCACAAGCTTTACCAACTATAGTTGAAGATAATGTTTTTTTAGGAGCTATGTCCGAGGTTGTTGAAGGTGTTGTAGTAGGAGAAGGATCCGTTTTGTCTATGGGAATGTATATCGGTAAATCAACAAAAATTGTTAATAGATTGACGGGAGAAATAACTTATGGAAAAATTCCTCCTTATTCTGTTGTAGTCCCTGGTTCTTTGCCAGATAAAAAAAATTCAAATGCTCCCTCACTTTATTGTGCTGTTATAATTAAACAAGTTGACGAAAAAACCAGATCTAAAACCTCTATAAATGATCTTTTAAGAGAATAATAATGTTTATTTTAAACGAAATTAAATTGGCTAAAGAGCTGATAAAATTTAAATCTGTAACACCAAATGATGCAGGTGTAATGAGATTTTTAGCAAAAAAATTAGATAAATTAGGTTTTAAAACAAAAATATTAATTTTTAAAGAAAAGGACGCTAAGCCTGTCAAAAATTTATACGCGAAATTTGGAAACAAAAGCCCAAATTTTTGCTTTGCTGGGCATCTTGATGTAGTTCCCCCAGGAAATTTAGAAAATTGGACAATTAATCCTTTTAAGCCATCTATAAAAAAAGGAAATTTAATTGGCAGAGGTGCGAATGACATGAAAAGTGCTATTGCAGCATTTGTCACTGCGGTAAGTATATTTTTATCAAAAAATAAAAGATTTGACGGCTCAATTAGCTTTTTAATCACAGGAGATGAGGAAGGTGATGCAATTAATGGTACTCGAAAAGTGGTAAATTATTTAAATAAAAAGGAGGAAAAAATTAATTTTTGCTTAGTTGGAGAACCAACAAATCCCAATAAATTGGGTGAAATGATTAAGATAGGTCGAAGAGGAAGTCTAAACTGCGAATTGAAGGTAATTGGTGAGATGTGTCACGTTGCTTATCCGCAAAGGGGTAATAATCCATCCACTGCTTTAATAAATATTTTAAAACAAGTTAAAGATATAAAATTTGACAAAGGTAATAAACATTTTCAACCAACAAATATGGAAGTTACGAAAATTAATATAGACAATAATGCAGATAATGTTATTCCTGGCATTGCATCCGCCTCCTTTAATATAAGATTCAATAATAATCATAGCTCTAAATTAATCAAAACAAGACTAAATAAAATAATTTTAAGAAATATTAAAAAAAGTAATTGTAAGATTAAAGTCAATTATAAAGTTTCCGGGGAAGCATTCTTAAGTAAACCAAACAATAATACTTACATGATTCAAAAAATTATTAAAAAAATTACTAAAATAAAACCTAAGCTTTCTACGAGTGGAGGTACTTCAGATGCAAGATTTATTAAGGAAATATCTCCTTGTTTAGAGTTTGGGCTCGTTGGTAAAACTATGCATAAAGCGATGGAATGTGTGCCTTTAAAAGATCTAAGAAATCTAACAAAAATTTATTTTGAAATATTAAAAGAATATTTTAAGTGAAAACTGCGATAATAACATCTGATACTTCAGAAAAACACATAACTGGTGATGGGCATCCAGAACAACCAAAAAGAGTTGCCGCTGTAATTGAACAATTAAAAAAAAGAAAAAATCTTATTTGGATGAAGTCAAAAAAATTTGATTTGAGTATACTAAAGAGAGTTCATACACCTAAATATGTTGATTCTGTTGAAGATTCATTTCCTAATAGAGGATTAAAATTTTTAGATGGTGACACTGTCATTTCGCCAGGAAGTAAACAAGCATCTTATGATGCTGTTGGAAGTATAATTCATGCAATCGATGGTGTGGAAGGCAAATATTTTAAAAACGCATTTTGCACAGTAAGACCACCAGGTCATCACAGTGAAAAAAGTAAAGCAATGGGTTTCTGTATTTTTAATAACGCAGCTGTCGGGGCGCATTATTTAATTGATCGATATAATTATAAAAAGATCGCAATTATAGATTTTGATGTACATCACGGAAATGGAACTCAAGATATTTTTTATGATAATGAAAAAGTTTTATATATTTCTACTCATCAATATCCTTTTTATCCGGGTTCAGGTTCTCAATATGAAAAAGGGAAATTTAATAATATTTATAATATTCCTTTGCCAGCTGGTACAAACACTGAGAATTATTTGAATGCTTATGATCGAGTTTTAAAAAAAATTGATAGTTTTATGCCTGAAATATTAATTTTTTCAGCTGGATTTGACGCACACAAAGATGATCCATTAGCTCAATTCAAATTAAAATCAGAAGATTTTTTTGAGATAACCAGACGGACACTGTTAAAATGTAATAAATTTACAAACGGTAAAGTAATATCAATTCTTGAAGGTGGTTATGATTTAAGAGCACTTGCAGGAAGTGCTGATGAACATGTAAGGGCTCTTCAACAAAATTAGTAATTATTACATATTGAAAATATAATAAAGATTACCATATGTATCATGTCGCCTAATGGGACATTAAAATAACCTTGCTAACAAAGGAGGAAATTATGACAAGTAAGGAAATATCAATCTTTAATTCGTTGAGGCCATTTTCAGTAGGTTTTGATGATATGTTTGAACAATTTGAAAGTATGTTGGGTAATGGAAACCTATCCATGCAATCAAATTATCCCCCATATAATATAAGAAGGACTGGTAAAGATAAGTATGCAATAGAGGTTGCTCTTGCTGGTTTTAACAAAAATGATGTTGAAATTGAATACGAGGACAACTTATTAACTATAAGAACCAAAGAAAATAACAAACCTAAAGTTACAAATGACGACGTTGATATTATCCACAGAGGTATATCGAAAAGACAATTTACAAGATCTTTTACCATTGCCGAGGACGTGAAAATTAATGTCGCTGAATTAAAAGATGGGCTTTTAACAATTAATTGTGAAAGAATAATCCCAGATTATAAAAAAAAAAAACTTATTGAAATTAAATAAGTCTAAAGCCTTGCTTGTGGGGTTCGCCCCACAAGTTAAAAACATCCTTTTGATGAAAATCCTTTTACAAAATCATTTTCATCGATGTCAAAACTTCTTTGGCATTTAATGCCATACTTCTTTGAAATATAAACTAGAGTGCCACTAGATCCTTCTGGCTCTCCATCATTAGGAGTTACATGGTCTGGATTTCCAAATTCTTTAATAAGCATAATTTTTTTTTTATTTAAAAATTTTTCTAAATATTTGTCTTCTTTTTCAATTAATTCGTCTGCTTTGTTTTGAACAGTTGTACAACTCGATAAAAAAGCCATTAATAACATTATTAGGAGAAAAGTTATTTTTTTCGTCATAACAATATGACTATCACAAGATTTTGCTTAAATGAAAATAAACTTGAGGTTGAATAATGTTAATAAAGATTATTTATTTAAAGAATTTAATATTAGAATCTGTTATTTGAATTTTCTGGAGGTTAAATATGTTAGAAAAATATTTTGAGTATAAAAAACACAAAACAGATTTTAAAACTGAGGTTATAGCAGGAATTACAACATTTCTCACAATGGCCTATATAATGTTTCTAAATCCTTTTATTTTATCTGGAGAATTTGCTGGGCCTGAAAAAGGTTTTTTTGATTTTGGCGCAGTATTTACAGCTACAATTTTAGCTACATCAATAGCTTGCTTCATAATGGCCTTTTATGGAAAAACATGGCCTATAGGTTTAGCTCCAGGAATGGGTATTAATGCTTTTGTCGCATTTGGAGTTGTTGCTGGAATGGGTTACACTCCACAGGCTGCTCTTGGTGCAGTTTTAGTTGCAGGCATATTATTCTTAATAATATCTTTAACGCCAATTAGAGCATGGCTTATAAACTCGATACCAAAAAGTTTAAAACTAGGAATAGGTGCAGGTATTGGACTATTTTTAGCGATTATTGGTTTAGAAATAATGGGTGTTGTTGGTGACCATCCTGTAACCTTAGTCACTCTTGGTGATTTAAAAAATCCTTTAGTTTTGCTAGGTTGTCTTGCTTTTGTTGCAATGGTTGTGCTTGAAAAGCTAAATGTAAAAGGAAATATCATAATAGGAATATTGGCATTCAGTATTGTTGCATGGATTACTGGATTAGCAAAATTTAACGGTATTGTTAGTTCTCCTCCACCAATGACTTATTTGTTCGATTTTGATTTAAAAGCTGCATTAACAGCCAGTATGTCTACAGTAGTTTTTACATTACTTTTCATAGATTTTTTCGACACTGCTGGAACTCTCACATCCGTGGCTAATGTTGCAGGAAAAATCGATAAAAAAGGAAGAGTTACTGATATTAATAAGGCAATGCTGTCGGATAGTGTGGGAACAGTAGCTGGTGCATTGATGGGAACAACTACAGTAACTAGCTATGTGGAGTCAGGAGCTGGAGTTAAAGCTGGAGGAAGGACTGGGATGACATCATTAGTAATTGGAGTGTTATTCTTACTTTGCTTATTCTTTTCCCCCTTAGCAACAAGTCTTCCAAAAGAAATAGATGGTGCCGCTTTACTTTATGTTGCAGTTTTATTTGTAAGAAATATCACAGATATAGAATGGGATGATATAGCAGAGTCCGCTCCGGCCATCGTCGCGATGATAACTATGCCTTTGACCTATAGTATTAGCAATGGAATAGCGCTTGCGTTTATTTCATATGCTTTAATTAAAATCCTTACTGGAAAATTAAACTCAACATCTTCAGCAATTTGGGTTATTGCAGTTCTTAGTATAGTAAGTTTTCTGGTTGCTTAATTTATTTAAAAAGGGCTAGTATTATTACTGGCCTTTTTTACTCAATTCTTTTTTTAGATTCTCTATAGTAATTAACTCTCTTAACTCATATGGAAATACAATCCATGGATTATCTTTTAAATTATGAACAATATAATCAGAATTAAATTCAGATTTTTCCTTTTTATAAAGAACTGCTGTTCTGAAATTTATATCTTGATTTATAAAATCTTTATAATTTTTGAGCCAACTTAAAGTTTTTTCTAAGGTCACACCAGTATCGATAAGATCATCAGTTACCAGTATTTTATTTCCATAATTTTTACTAGTGGTTGATAAATCTCTAGCAAAAGTTAATTTGTTCTGTATATCGGCAACTTCATTTTCATTCGACGCAGAGTAACTTTCAACACCTAAATAACCACACTTTACATTAAAAATTCTGCTAAGTATGTCTCCAACTCTCACTCCTCCTCTAGCTATACAAATAATAAAAGTAGGTATAAATCCACTATCGCTTATTTGTATGGCCAACTTATCTATAGAAGTGTTGTATTCTTCCCAATCAATAATAAGTTTCTTTGACATTTTTATAAGAAACAAAATATCATATTTTTTATTGTATATTTCAAGAGTTATAAGTTACTTATTATATATGAGAATCTTTGACTGTTTCATGTTTTATGATGAAGAATTAATTTTAGATATAAGATTAAATTGTCTTAAAAACTATATTGATTATTTTGTAATTGTAGAAAGTAAATTTTATCATAATGGGAACGCAAGAGATTTAAAATTTGACATAAATAAGTTTGGTAAGTTTAAAGATAAAATTATTTACGTTATTCAAGATGATTTGCCTGAGGGTTTACTTGAATTAAATATAGATGATAAGGATAATGATAAATCTTTTAAAAATATAAGTAATGCTCATTTAAGAGAAAACTACCAAAGAAATAATCTAGCTAGGGGAATTGTAAATGCTGAGGACAATGATTTAATATTAATTTCAGATGTTGATGAAATTCCTAATTTAGAAAATTTAAACCTATCTAAAATTCAAAAAGATATTTTAATTTTTGAGCAATATATTTTTTATTATAAATTAAACAGATATCTTAAAAATTATACTTGGTTTGGAACAAAAGGATGTAAAAAAAAATATTTTAAATCACCACAATGGTTAAGAAACATTAAAAATAAAGATTTCAAGTTTTGGAGAATTGATACTTTATTTTCTAACACTAAGTACATAAATAAAACTTTTATTAAAGAGGGAGGGTGGCATTTTTCAAACTTAAAATTACCCGCTGATATTGAATTAAAGCTGAACTCATATCTTCATCACTATGATTTTCAAGTCGAAAAGATGGACATTAAACAAATATCCAGTCATATTAAAAATAACCAAACAATTTACGATATGTTTGCTGATAAGAGAGCAAAAAAGTTTGCTGAAAATAAAAATAAACTTGATATTTTTGATTTTAGTAAACTCCCAGATTATATAACAAAGAACGAAAATAAATTTAAAGATTGGATAGATTAGTATTAATATTGTATTGGTTCGTCATCAATAGATCTCCATAGATACCAGGTAGCTACAGAACAGTATGGTGTGAATTTTTTATTCAAACTATTTACAAAATTCATTGGTGGTAGGTATTTTTTTTTATAGTTATTAGATATTGCTCTTAATAATCCTACGTCTTGTATTGGCCAAATATTTGGTCTGTTTAAGTTGAAAATAAGTATCATTTCAGCTGACCAACGTCCTATTTGTCTTAATGTAGATAGATAAATTATTGCCTCCTCATCACTCATTTTTTTTATTTTATTTATTGCAAAAGATTTATTGTGAAATTTAAATGCTAACTCTTTTATACCTTTAGTTTTCTGCTTGCTTAGACCACACATCTTTAATTTTTTAAAATTTAAATCATTAACTATGTTTGGTCTTATTTTTCCATTGCACAATTTTGAAAATTTATTAAAAACTGAATTTGCAGCTGCGACACTTATTTGCTGTCCTATTATACTTTTACATAATGAAAAAAAAATATCTTTTCTTGTAGTTAAGGTTTTATCGTTGTACTTTAATATTAATTTTTTCATAATTTTATCTTTTTTTGATAAATAATTTATTGCCTTACACCAATATATTGGTTTACTGCTCATGCCTTTGGATCGGTATTTGTTTTTTTAAATTTAGTTCTCTTCTAAATATTATAATTGAAGAAGCAATGACCAAAATGGCACCTATCAAAGATTTAAATGAAGGAACCTCTCCCCAAATTAGGTAACCAAATAAAATAGCGAAAATTAAGCCTAAATATTTTAACGGAGTTACCAATGAAACTTCAGAAAATTTATAAGACTGACTTAACCAAAGATTTGCAATACCCCCAAATAATCCCACCAATGCAAGGATCAAAAAATCAATTGAGTCTGGAAGTTTCCATCCATATGGAATTGTGATCAAACCAGCTAAAGTTATAGCAAAAGAAAAATTTAAAGAAATTAACCAAACTGGCTCTGTTGAAGACAATTTTCTAATGGCTATTGCAACATAAGAAAGACCTAAGCAGAAAATTATTGGGAACATATAATAAATGTTCATACTTTCTAAACCAGGTTCTGTAATAATTATAATTCCAACAAATCCAATTATTACAGCTGCCCACCTGTAAATACCAACTTTTTCATTTAGTAAAAATATTGAAAATATTGTCGTAAAGATTGGCGCAGCAAATGAAATACTTACTACAGTCGCTAGAGGCAAGTTTCTTAAAGCTATAAATATAGCTATCAAAGCAATTATTCCTGAAAAACATCTAAAAAAATGTAAGCGAAATCTTTTAGTATAATAAAAATTTTTTCTTCTATCCTTAGGAATTATAAAAAAATAAAAAACGATACCAAAAAATCCTCTAAAAAATAACACCTGTCCTAAAGGATAATCAGCAGTCCATTTAACGATTAAATCCATCAATGAGAAAGCACACACTGAAAGAAACATGTACAAAAAACCTAATTGATTTTTACTCAACATATGATTAACTTAATATCACATTTAAATACTTTAATTTAATAATTAATGGAAATAGCAGTCTTAGGCTTAGGATGTTTTTGGGGACCAGAAAGAAAATTTGGCGAATTAAAAGGTGTATCCAGCACTGAGGTTGGGTATTGCGGCGGAAAAAACAAAGATACAACTTATCAAGAAGTTTGCACTGGATCAACAGGACATGCTGAAGTTGTAAAAATAGAGTTTGACGAAAAAATTATATCATATGAGAAAATATTAAATCTATTTTTTGATTTTCATGATCCAACAACCCTTAATCAACAAGGTCCAGATATAGGAACACAATATAGAAGCGAAATTTTTTATTCAAATGAAGTTCAAAAAAAAATTGCTAAGAAAGTTTTAGGAGAAAGAAATTTAGACTCTAAAGGCAGGATTGTTACAAAAATAAACAAGATCTTAAATTACTGCAAGGCTGAAGAGTATCATCAAAAATATCTCATTAAAAATTTATGAGTTTAATTTCAACGATCCTGGCAGAAAAAAATTTAAAAGATTTTAAAATTATCGATGCTTCATGGCATTTACCATCTGAAGGCAGGGACCCTTTTTCAGAGTATGAACAAGATCATATTCCTAACTCTGTTTTTTTTGATTTAG
>CESW01034073.1_pt1 | contig 17931 bp, 14 predicted proteins | sample 531171 | NCBI WGS metagenome assembly CESW01 (sample SAMEA2621859, study PRJEB7988) | marine metagenome | biome: marine biome (ENVO:00000447); feature: surface water layer (ENVO:00002042); material: "saline water (ENVO:00002010), including plankton (ENVO:xxxxxxxx)" | depth 5 m
TGATAAAATTGGTATAGAATTCTTAAGCACACCTTTCGATTTCAACTCTGCAAAATTTCTTTCCAAATTAGTAAAATGTTTTAAAATTTCTTCATCAGATATTACTAATAAACCATTTATAAAATATTTATGTAAGTTTAAAAAACCAATAATATTATCTACAGGGGCGTCAAGTATAAGTGAAATAAAAAGAGCTATAAAATGGATTGAACAAGAAAAAGTTAAAGTTGCAATTCTTCATTGTATATTAAATTACCCTACAAAAGATATTGATGCAAATTTGAGAATGATAAGTTCTTTAGCATATAATTTCCCAAATAATATTATAGGATATTCAGATCATACTTTACCTAAAGATATGTTTAATCTTTTGGTCTCAACATTGCTAGGAGCAAAAATTATTGAAAAACATTTTACTTTAGACAAAAAGTTAAAAGGAAACGATCATTATCACTCTATGGATAAAAAAGATTTAATTAAATTTAATTCTAACTTAAAAAGATTAAATTATATAGCAGGACATATTGGTCAAAAAAAAATATTACCATCTGAAAAAATATCTAGAAAAAATGCTAGACGAAGCATAGTAATAAATAAGAGTCTTAACAAAGGCATAAAAATTAAACTTTCAGATATTTCATTTAAAAGACCAGGCACAGGAATACCTCCATATATGTTAGCAAAAGTGGTTAACAAAAAATTAAAAAAGAATATTTTAAAAGATCAATTGTTAACCTTTAAATACATTTAGTGTCTACATACTACTCGAATTATAATCACACTTTAAAAAAAAATAATGACCTTTGTTTAAAAATAATAAAAATTATTGATAGAAATATAAATTTACAAAAAAAATATGAAGATCCATTTAATCTATTAAAAATTTTTTATCAGGAATTAATTGCTTATAGTACTAATATAATTCTTATAAAAAATTCACCATTTAATTATAATGACAAATTGAATTTTCCGTATTTAAATTCAAAGTATATTTTAAAACCAAAAAAATTAAGTTTCAAATTAGAAAATAAAAGAAATATGACGAATAACTTAACTTTTGGATTTGGTAAAAAAAAAATTTTTATGTCCAGAAATTTACACTTAAAAAAAGAAATTTTTTTTAATTTTATAAGTAAAAAAAAAATAGTATTAAATTATCATTCTAACGTGAATATCCCTGATTATAAATTTCAATTAGAGTCTCTTAAAAATATTCTTAAAAAAATAATGGTTTTTTTAGATCTTAAAAATCATTTATTCATATACAACTTTATATCTTTTGTGGAGTACCTTTTAGGTAGCGAAAAAGAAATAGATTTCCATCCAAAAAATTCTGTATTAATTATAGGTAGTAATACTGATATTCAGAATCGAATTTGTTCAGCTAAGTTTTTGCAAAATAAAACAAATAAAGTTATTTCGATCAATCACTCTACTTACCCTTTTTATGTTTATAATGAACCTATAAGAAATGTAGAATATAGTTTTTGTACAGATTATATTTCTTATGGTAGTTTCGATTTTTCAAAAAAAATCAAAAGTAAAATATTTTCAATTCCAAAATTTCACTTTGTAAACAACAAAGAGTTTAACGATCAGCCAAGAGTTAACAAAATCCAAAATATTAAATTTGATAAAAACTTTAATTTTTTATATGTACCAAATACTTTGAATGGAAATATTAGGTATGGACCGTTTAGAGATTTAGATGATTATATTTACTACAAATTTCAAAAAGATTTGTTAGATATTTTTAAAAATACCAAAATAAAAATTCACCCAAAAGGAAAAAAATTTTATTTCAGTGAAAAAAAAAGAGTACATGAAAATATTAAATTTGAGAAAATATTTACTAAATATCAAGTCTATATTTTTGATTATTTTTCAACAGCATTTGGAAAAGCAATAGCAACAAATAAACCTATTATTTATTTTGACATTGGTCTAAGAAATTTAGAAAAAAATATTTTAGATATAATTAAGAAAAGAGTTTATTATTGTAAGATAAATCTAAATAAAGATTTTAAAATTCAATTCAAAAAATTTTTGCTAGATATTTCCTATGAAAAAAATAATAAAATTAATCTTTTTACAAAAAAATTCACAATTAATAAAAAGCACAAAAGTGTAAGTTATTTATTAGAACGTATTATATGAAAAATTCTATTAAAAAAAAATTTATAATTGTTATTCCAGCAAGACTTGGATCTAAATCAATAAAAGATAAAAATATTATTCCTTTAAACGCAGTGCCTTTGATAAGTTATACTTTTCAATGCATTAAAAAAATTAATTTGTCTAAATTTGTTTTAAGTAATGATCCTAGAGTTATTAAAATCGCAAAAAAGTTTAAAATTGATTGCTCATATAAGAGACCAAATAGAGTATCTGGAAATAAAAGCCTAACCATAACACTTTTAAAAGATTTTCATAATTTTGCTAGAACAAAATTTAAATACGATTATATTGTTTTGCTACAACCAACATCTCCAATAAGAGATAGTAAAGATATATTAAATTCAATCACTAAAACAATAAATCATAAATATCTTAAATTGAGCTCTATATCAAAATCCTTGGAACACCCATACGAGTCAGTTTATTTAAGTAATGATAAGATTAAAAGTTTTTTTCCTAAAAAAAAACATACTAGAAGACAAGATTTTGATAAAAATAGTTATTTTATAAATGGAAGTTTATATATATACCACAGATCAATATTGGAGAAAAAAACAAATATTAAATATAGAGAAGGATATTATATTATGAAAAAAATTAATTCTTTTGATATAGATGATTATGAAGATCTAGAAATAGTAGAAAAAATTTTAAGAAAATAGTTGTGCCTGGTTTTGAATTAATTGATAAAAAAGAAAAAATTGCTGTAAATAAACTTTTTTCAGAAGGTGGGATTTTATTTGCCCATGGTTTTGATAATTTAAGGAAAAATTACCATATACGCGAATTTGAAAAACAAAATCAAACTTTTTTTAAATCAAAATATTGTTTAGCTGTTTCTTCTGGAACCGCTGCGATTAAAGTTGCACTAATGTCAATGGGTGTAAAAAAAGGTGATCACGTAATAACTCAAGCTTTTAATTTTATAGCTACGGTTGAGGCAATACTTGATTGCGGTGCAATACCAATAATTGTGAATGTAGATAAAACATTAAACATGGACGTTAATGAATTAAAAAAAAAAATTACAAAAAAAACTAAAGTAGTAATTCCTGTACACATGCTTGGCGCGTCGGCAAATATTGAAGAAATAATAAAAATTTGTAAGAAAAAAAATATAAGAGTACTTGAAGATAATTGTGAGGCAGTAGGCGGGAAGTTAAAAAATAAATATCTTGGAACAGTTGCAGAAGTTGGAGTTTTTAGTTTTGATTTTGGTAAAATGATAACTACAGGTGAGGGCGGTTTGTTACTAACAGATAATCCTAAAGTATATAAGTATGCAAGAGAATATCATGACCATGGTCATGAAAATAATCCAAAATTACCAAGAGGAAAAGACACTAGATCAATTTTTGGATTTAATTATAGAATGACTGAAATGCAAGCTGTAGTTGGTAAAGAGCAATTAAAGAAGCTTAATTACTTGTTAAAAGAAAATTATAAAAGGTATCATATATTAGATAAAAATCTAAATAAGAATTTCGAAATAAGACCAATATTAAAGAATTCAAAACCAAATTACGACACATTTATTTTTTATTGTTCTAATATTTTAGTTAGAAAAAAAATACTTGAAATTCTAAAAAAAAATCACGTTGGAACAAAAAACTTGCCTGATGCAATAAAATGGCATTGTACTTTCTTTTGGGATCACGCTTTATCAAAGAAAACTTGTAATTATTCAAAATATACGAAAGAACTTTTAAATACTGCAATTGCTATTCCTATTTTAGTAAAAAAGAAAATTTCTTTATATGAAAAAATATCAAAGGAGATATCTTTTTTGCAAAATAAAAAATGATCCATTTACACCGTCCAAAATTACAAAAAAAAACTATAAAAGAATGTAGTGAAGTTTTAACTACAAACTGGATATCTACTGGAGGAAAATATATCCAAAAATTTGAAAATGATATTAAAAGAATTGTTGGGACCAAATATGCAGTATCTTTTACAAATTGTACTTCTGCTTTACAAATTAGTCTTAAGTTATCTGGAGCTGACAAAAATACAGATGTTTTGGTTCCATCAACTAGTTTTATAGCGACGGCAAACAGCATTTTATATAATAACTCAAACCCTTTTTTTTTGGATGTCTCAAAAGATTTAAATATAAATGTTGATAAAGCTATACAATTTTTAGATAACAAAACTTATAAAAAAAAAAATTTTACCTATAACAAAATTACCAAAAGAAAAATTTCGTGCTTGCTAATTGTACATGTATTTGGATCACCAATTTCTAGAATTGAGAAGTTAAAAAAAAAGTGTGTTGAAAAGAATATTTTTTTAATAGAGGATTGTGCAGAAAGCTTAGGATCTTATCATTTAAAAAAAAATAAAAGATTACACACAGGTTATTATGGTGATATTTCTTGTTTCTCGTTCAACGGAAATAAAATCGTTACTGCAGGAAGTGGTGGAATGCTCTGTACAAATAACAAAAATATTAATGATAAAGCAAAATATTTAAGTACTACAGCAAAAGACATTGCATATGATTTTACTCATAATAATCTGGGTTATAATTTTAGATTATCAAATATTAATGCTTGTATTGGCCATTATGAGATTAAAAAGTTAAACCAAATCATCAAAAAAAAAAATTTTATTTTTAACTTATACAAAAAAGAATTTGAAAATGAAAAAAAAATAGAAATAATTTACCCTGATATACAGAATGTTAAGAGTAATCACTGGTTAAATGTAATTAGAATTAAATCTAAGTTTAATTTAAATAAAAAATTTATGATATTTTCAAAAAAAAATTCTATTGAAACACGAGCAGTTTGGAAACTTCTGTATTTACAGAAACATCTTAAAAAATTTAATTCTTCGCAATGTATTAATTCTAAAAATTATATAAGAAATTGTTTTTGTATTCCGTCGGGCCCCGAGTTAAATAAAAATGATATAAAAAAAATTTCAAAAAAAATTAGGTCTTTCCTTAAAGGAATAAGATAATTATGAAAATTACTTGGGTAATAGATAATAAATATAGAGATTTGTATGGGTTATATGATTTAAAAAATAAATTAAAAAAAATTAATATAAATTTAATACTGATTAATAAATATCATTGGAAATACGCTATCAAACTTTTTGATCCTCATTATGTTATTGTACCTAATCTTTACAAAACAAGTGGTCTTCCAATTTTGAAATTTTGTATTAAGCATAAAATTAAAGTCATTCTTCATAATGTGGAAGGTTTTCATTTAGATAATAATTCTTTAAAGATTTACTTTCCTAAAAAATATTTAAAATATTTATATAAAGTTTTCACATGGTGCCCCCATGAAAAAAATTATTTAGCTAAAATTGGATTTCCTAAAAAAAAAGTAGTTACAACAGGTTCTTTAAGATATCAGAGAGAAAATAATAAAAAATTTCCTTCAAAGATTAAAAATATTGGAATAATTTCCTCTAACAAATTTTTATCAGGAAGATTTAATGAAGAAAATGGATCTACATTGATAAATCAGATTTTTAGGTGGAAAGATGAAAATAGTTTTGAAGCAAAACATACAGTCAATTTTATGCATTATGAAGTCGACTTTATAAATGCGATGAAAAAAATTATTTTTTTGACAAAAAAAAAATATAATTTTATATTGAGACCACATCCATTCGAATACCCAGATTTTTATAAAAATAAAAACTTTGAAATAAATAAATCTCAAAATATTTATGATTTTTTAAAAGAAGTTGATTTAATATTAAATCATTATAGTAGTGTTACAATTGATGCTTTAAAGTCAAATGTTCCAGTTATTTCACTAGAAAAAATTCTTAAAGATAGTTATAAAATTAAATCTCTAGATAATTTTTTTCCCTTAAGCCTATCCTACAAAGTTAAAAGTTTAAATAATCTTAAAAATATTATTGAGAAAAAGAGCTTTTTAAAAAATTATCAAAAAAAATACAAGTTAAAGTTCGATAAAACCTTCAATAAATATCATCCTACAAACAATGGCATTAATTTAATGCTTGAAAATTTTATTCCATTTAAAAAAAAGAAAAAATTTAATTTTTTTAAATCTTTGTTATTTTTTCTAATATACGAAGTGTATTATATTATAAAATATAATAGGGATACTGCATACAGATTTTACAGTTTTAAAGATAATAGATTATTAAAAAAATTCAATATTAGTAATGATTAATAAACTAAAAAAATTTACAAATACATCAAAATTATTTTTTGGAAATCATTATAAAAGATTTTATATACTCATGTTTATTTTAGTTATAAATGGATTTCTAGAAGGATTAAGTCTAGCATCTATACCTATTCTTTTGGTTGCTCTGTTTAAGTTTGATAAGGAAGAATACCTTTCAAGTTTTAATGTATTAGATTTTGATTTATCTGGAATAAACCCAATTATTATATTTGGGTCAGTAGTAGTCATAATCTTTTTAATAAAAAATTTATTCTTATTTTTTGTAATTTGTTATGAAAATTTTGCGTACTTTGAATTAAAAAAAAAAATAAGCGCAAGAGTATTCTACAATATGATAACAAAAGATTTTATTTTTTATTCAAAAAGAAATAATTCAGAAGCTATAAGAATTTTGTCAAGCGACATTTATCAAGCTGTTGAATACTATCGATCGGTAATAATTATTATAAGAGAGCTTTTAACGTTAGCAGCAATAGTTATAATATTGGTTTTTGCTTCTTCATTTTATGGGATTTCAACTTTTTTAATTTTAGGATTTTTTGCATTTTTATTTGCTAGAAATATAAAAAATATAACAACCAATAATGCAAAAATTATCTTGAATTTAAAAGCAAAAATAATTGAAAAAGTTCAGAATTCACTTAGAGGACTGAAAGAAATTAAAATTTTTTCTTTAGAAAAAATAATTTTCCAAAATTTTTCAAAAGATTTTGCAATTGCTGAAAAAAAAGTTTTAATAAATGATATAATATTTCGTTTACCTAAAATTTTTTTAGAAGTTTTAGCAATTTTTTTTTTAGTTATATCTTTAGTTTTTTTGAGCATCAAATTTAATATTGATGAAATAATTCCTATAATAACTTTATTAGCTGCAGCAGTAGTAAGATTTGTTCCTTCCTACACTTCCTTAACTAGTTCTTTTAGTAAATTCAAATCTATGGTGCCAGGCTATCAAAGTATATTAAATCAAATAAGTGACAACCGTATAATTGAAAAAGATATTAATTTTAATAAAGATGAAAAAATTAATTATAAAAAAGATTTTAGCCAATTAACTTTTGAAAAAGTGGATTTTAGTTATGAAAAGCCCAATATTGTACTTAGAAATATTAATTTAAATTTAAAAAAAAACTCTACTTACTTTATTAAAGGTAAAAGTGGTAAAGGAAAGTCTACATTGTGTTATTTAATACTTGGATTATTAGATCCAGATAAGGGTAAAATTCTATTTGATAATAAAATAGTAAATAGAAATGAAATTAAAAAGTTGTTTAGTTATGTACCTCAGGAATGCTTAATCATTAACGATACTATTGAAAATAATATAATCTTTGATCAAAAAATCGAGGATAATGAGTATTTTAAAAAAATTTGTAATGATATGGGAATAAATGAATTTATTAAAATACATAAGAATACAATTCTTGGAGATGGAGGAGATTTATTATCTGGAGGTCAAAAACAAAGAATAGCCATTGCAAGGTCTTTAATAAGAAAACCTAAAATTTTGATTTTAGATGAGTCTTTCAATGCTTTGCACGAAGAAGCTGAAATGAACTTAATTAATAATATTCAAAAATTATGTCCAGATATAACTTTAATTATAATAAGTCACAGAAGTAGTGCTTCAAAATACTCTGATGAAATAATTGAGGTTTTAGATGATGGTTCGATAGAGGTTAGCAAAAATAGTAATATTTAGCTTGAATGAAAAAATTATTTGTAATCAACAAAAAAATTAATTTTTTTGAAAAGAAAAAAATATTGTCTTTTATAAAATCTAAAAAGATAATAATTTTAGATATAAATTATGACCAAAATAAAGAATTTTACGAAAGAGTAAAAATTTTAAATCATATTATAAAATATAATTTTTTTTTTGAAAAAAATTTTTATAAAATTAAATTTCTTTATGAAAAAAAAATTCGCATATTTCTTAGAGATAATCCAAATTATATTCTTTTTAAGTTTAGCGAAATTAATTTTTCAGATTTTTGGTGGAAGCTTGTATTTAATGTAGAGGCAATTAATATTTTTTGTAAAAAAAATAGAATAAAAGAAGTTAAAGTTTTTGAAAAGATAAATTCCCATTTATCACAATCTTTATTTTATCAAAAAAATAAAAAATATCTTATTAAACGAAAGTATAACATTGCTTTAATTCTTTATAGGTTTTACTTAAAAAAGATTTGTTACTTTAACCTATTTAAAGAAATTTTTTCAAATATTAGATGCATGAAAATAAATAATAAAAACCTTTTTAAAAAAAAAAATTATATTTATGCAAGTTTTCCTCAGGGTTGGACTTTTATAAAAAAACCTCGAAACAGATTTTTAGGTGATAAAATTAGTAATAATAGTTGTTATCTATTTTCAATTAATCGAAACAATCAATATAAGTTAAGCCTAAATTATAATTTAATTGCCAAATTAAATAGAGTCAGGAATTATTGTATTTTGGAGTCTTATGCTTCAATCACGAATATTTTAAAAAATTACCTTTTTTTATCTAAGAATAAAAAAAAAATATTTCTGAATTTAAATACTATTTTTGAAAATAATTTTATATCAAACATACTAACTTATGGAATTATTTATGTTGAAAAACCTAAGAATAATGTTTTTATTAATAATCTTAATCAATTTCATAAATTTAACAGTGTAAAAAAAATTATTCACACAATACCTGAGTTTATTGATGGTCGTATCATTAATAAATTTTTTAATGAACTTAACGTAAATACATTTTCTGCACAACATTCATCAATCGGTGTCCTTCAATCATCAAGATTTATATTTATGATTAAAATTTTAGATAAAATTAATAAAAATTTTGTCTCTAAAAAAATTTTTGTAGAAAATAATATTATAAAAAAAAAATTAAAAGATATAGGTTCTACTGTAAAAGTTGTTGGGAATATTAGAATAAATAAAAAAAAATTATCAAAAATAATTAATAAAGAAAATATTTACTACATTGCTGAAATGCATAATATTAATTCTCTTAAAACTATCATTAATAAAGTATTAAAAATTTTTAAAAAAAAAAATTTATTTATTAGAGTACATCCAGAAAAAAAAAATATTCAAACCAAAATAATATTGAAACTTAAAGAATATAATAAAAGACTTTTTATAGATAAATATACATCTATTACTTATGCAATTAAATATATAAAACCATTTTTAGTTTTTACATCTACACCAACTGTTTATAATGAACTTACCACAAATCAAATTAAAACAATTTTGATAAAAGACAGTAGTTTTTTTACCAATTATCCAGTAGATATTAATTCTAAAAAAATCTTTTCTACAATTAATTTTAATTCAAAAGACTACAAAGGACAAATTCATAAGGTCCCAACAAAAATTTTTGGTAAGAAAGCTGAAGATAAAATTTATAATTTTTTTAATGAATAAAAAAAAAATATCTATATTTGTCTCTAAAATTCAAGGTGGTGGAGCTGAGAGGTCTGCAGTTAATGTTGCAAATTATATTGCTAAAAAAGGTTATGACGTAGACTTAATTTCATTGAAAAGAAAACAAAACACTAAAATTTTAAATAATAAAATAAATTTTATTAGTTTGGATACATCAAGACTAATTTTTTCTTTACCAAAATTATTCAGATATATTTCAGATAAAAACAACAGCAACTTTTATTTTGTACCTTTTCTAAACGGAAATAATGTAATTTCAATATTTCTAAAAATAATTTTTAGAAAATTTAATTTAATATGCACAATCCACAATCCAGTTTATAGTCATTACAAATATACTACATTTAAAGATAAGATTGTTATTAAAATATTGGTTTTATTTAAAAATATTCCAAATAAATTTATTACATGTTCACATTATATTAAAAATGAATTAATAAGAAAATATAGTTTTAATTCTAAAAATATAAAACATGTTTATAATCCACTTGATTTTTCAGAAATAAAAAAAAAATCTAAAATTGAAAATAAATTTTTAGCTAAATATAAAAAAAAAAATAAAATTTTACTGTCAATAGGTAGACTGACATATCAAAAGAATTTTGAAAGTTTAATTTTAAAAATTAAACCTATATTAATCAAAAAAAATATTATTTTAGTTATTTTGGGATCAGGAAAAAATTACAAAAAATTGAAAAATTTAATTAAATTAAATAACTTGAATAGGAAAGTTTTTTTACTTGGCTACAAACCAAATCCTTTTAATTATCTGAAAAATTCAGATCTTTTTATTCTTAATTCTAGGTGGGAGGGATTAGGCAGCGTAATAATTGAAAGCATATTCTTGAAAATCCCAATCATTTGCAATAAGTGCCCTGGTGGTATAAATGAAATATTTGACTATAAAAATAATTATTCGATTTTTGATTTTAAAAATCAAAAACAATTAGAAAAAACTGTAATTGATTTGTTATATAAAAATAAGACTAAAATCCCTATGCTTAACTCTAAATTTTTAAAAAAATTTGATGTTAACAAGGCTTCACATGAATATTTAGATTTTATAATCAATTAGATATATGAAAAATATAAGAAGAAAAAACTCTATATTGATTACAGGATGTGCTGGTTTTATTGGATATCATTTAACTTTAAAATTATTAAATAAAAATTTTAATGTTTTTGGAATTGATAACATTAATAGATACTATGATATAAGTTACAAACTTAATAGACTTAAAATTTTAAAAAAATATAAAAATTTTAAATTTCAAAAAATAGACTTGAGTAATAAAAATGATTTAACAAGCTATTTTGAAAATAAAAAATTTAAATATATTTTTCATTTAGCTGCACAAGCTGGGGTTAGATATTCACTAGAGAAACCAAGAAAATATTTGGACTCAAACATTATTGCATTTTTTAATTTGTTAGAAATAATAAAAAATAATAAACCACAAAATTTTATTTTTGCTTCTTCTAGTTCAGTATATGGCGATACAAAAACTCCTTTTAGTGAAAAGCAAAATATTAAAAATCCAATATCATTTTATTCTACTACAAAAATAACCAATGAGCTTTTTGCTGAAAATTATAGCAAAATTTATGATTTAAAAACAACGTGTTTAAGGTTATTTACCGTATATGGCCCATTTGGTCGACCTGATATGGCAATATATAAATTTTTTAAAAGCTTTTATACTAAACAAAAAATTTTTTTAAGAGACAAAGGGTATCATCAAAGAGATTATACCTATGTTGATGATATAATTGATGCGATGTTGAAATGCATTGATAAAAAAAAATATTCTAAATTTAAAACATATGAAGTTTTTAATTTAGGAAATTCTTATCCAATCAAAACTAATATTTTATTACAGAAGATAAAAAAAATATCAAATTTGCCATACCCTGACATTATTAATACAAAAAGTGTTGCTGAATCAAAAAAAACAAACGCTAATAATTCAAAAGCAAAAAAACTTTTAGATTTTAATACTACTACTAAAATTGATAAAGGTCTAAAAGCTTTCCATGAATGGTTTAGAGATTATAATAAATTTTAAACTATGAAAATTATTAGACTTTTATGCTTGATATCTTTAGATATATTAATATGTTTCTTTGCGTTATATTTAAGTTATTCGTTATTATATCAAGAATTTATAGATTATAATAAAATCAATTTTGTTGACTATATATTTTCATCATTATTACTAATTTTAATTTTTTATATATCAAAAATTTATTTTTATAGGGCACGGTTCTTACCACAAGATACATTTATTTTTTACTTAAAATATTTACTAATATATTTAATAATTTTCCTTATTTTTAATCAATTTATTTTATATTTTATAAATGAATTTTTTAATTCCAAAATGTTTTATGGAAATTTAATTCCCAGAAGTGTGGTAATAATTAATTTTTTAATAGTGTTCTTTTTGGTTATTATTAGTAGAAAATCAATAGAATTAATTCTTTTATTGGGAAATATTTTTATAAAATTTTTAAAGGAAAAAAAATTAAACTCTTCTTCAAATATCAACAGAAAACTTGAAAGTGTTTGCATATATGGAGCGGGAAGTTTAGGAAATCTGACATTGGATTTTTTATATCAATTCAAAAAAGACGTAAATATTGATTGTTTTTTTGATGATAACGAAAATTTACACGGGCAGATTATTAAAGGAATAAAAATTTATTCAATAAAAGAAACTTTAAAAAATAAAAATTTTAAATCAAGTACTTTGTATATATCGATAAAAGACTTAGATTCGAAAAAAATTGAAATTATAAATAAAGAATATTCAAAATATTTTGAGAGAGTTGTTTACTTATCTGATCAGCAAGGAAATTTAAAAATAAATGCACTGCATGATGAAACTTTTAATATTGATTTAAATAAAATTATTTCCTCAACAAATTATTCCAAAGAATTAAAAAATTTTGAACATTTATTTCAAAATAAAAATGTACTTGTTACAGGATGTGCGGGTAGTATTGGTAAAGAATTAGTAATGCAAATTATCAAATACAAATCAAAAAATTTGTATCTAATTGATAAAAATGAACATCAATTGTTTGAACTAGAAAGCTATATAGACTTGTTGGGATTAAAAAAATTCACCAATATAAAATTTATATTAGTAAATTTAGCAGATGTTAACTTTAAAAAGTTTATAAATTTGCAAAACATTGACATTGTTTTTCATGCAGCAGCTTACAAACACGTAAATATGGCAGAAAAAAATACTAAGTCAGTTATGTATAATAATATTATTTCAACATATAATATATGTAAATTTTCGGCTGAAAATAAAATCAAAAATTTTGTTAATGTAAGTACTGATAAGGCTGTAAACCCTAAAAGTGTTATGGGTTTAAGTAAGAGAATTTGTGAAATGATTGTCTCATATTTTGGCAGAAATAATAACTATTATTCTGTTAGATTTGGTAATGTACTTAATTCCAGTGGGTCAGTTCTTCCTATTTTTTTAAGACAAATTAAAAATAACCAAAAAATCACTATAAGAGATTTAGAAGTAACAAGATATTTTATGTCAATACCAGAGGCAATAAGTCTAATATTGTTATCGGTTGGTTTAAAAAAAAATAATAATATTTTTATTTTTGATATGGGAAAACCAGTAAAAATTTTTGATATTGCTAAAAGATTATGTAAAATTTATCATAAGAATTTGGTTAAAGAAAAAAAACTATTTGACGATGTTGAGTATATTGTAACAGGACTTAAAAATGGTGAGAAGTTACATGAGGAATTGTACCTTGACTCTCAAGATATGATTGGAACTGAGATTAAAAAAATTTTCAAAATTACAGATAATTCCAAGCAATTAGATCTTAAAAATTTTATTGATGAATTTATTAATTTAATTGAGAAAAACTCAGAAAATGAGTTAAAAAAATTTTTATTCTCTAAGATTTAAAATCTATGAAAATTTGTCATATAATTACTAGCCTTGGTAATGGTGGTGCAGAAAAAAATTTAGTAAGACTATGTTTAAAGCAATCACAAAAAAATAAGATTACCATTATAATTTTAAAAAATAATAATTTTTTCAAAAAAATCTTAAAGAATAAAAAGATTAAAGTAATTAATTTTAATTTTGATTATACATTTAAGATATTACAAAATTATATTTCATTTATTAAAACCTTGAATAGGGAAAATCCTAATGTAATTTTTTCATGGATGTTCCATGCTTCTATTATATCAAGTATATTTACCTTGACTAAAAATGTAAAATTAATTTGGTGTATTAGACATGGTAATTTTAATTTTATGAAAACGAAAATTATAACTTTAATAATAGGTAAATATATAATGCCGTTGATATCATTTATTCCTGACAAAATTATTTATAATTCAAAATTTTCTAAAAATTATTATGAAAAATTAGGGTATAGAAAAAAAAAAACGAAGGTAATATTTAATGGTTTTTCAAAAAAATTATTTAAACCAAATATTAAGTTACAGAATAAATTTAAAAAAAAATATAAAATTAAAAAAGATCAGATTATTTTTGGTTATGTAGCAAGATTTAATCCACAAAAAAATCATTATTTTTTATTTAATGGTCTAAAAGAATTAAAAAATAAATATGGTTTAAGTTTTAAAATAATTTTAATTGGAGGCAGAGTTAAAAATAATAAACAATTATCTAATATAATTAAAAATTTTAGTTTAAAAAAAGAAACAATAATTTTATCTGAAACTGATAAAATTAATCTAATTTATCCAATCTTTGATGTTAATTTTTTGGTTTCATCATACGGCGAGTCTTTTCCTAACACTCTAGCAGAATCTATGTTATGTGGTGTACCCTGTATATCATCAAACACAGGGGACAGTAAAAGTATAATTGGAAATAATGGATATTTATTTGAAAATGAAAATCAAACAAAATTCTTAAATTGTATACATAAATGTCTAAAGGATTTTCGAAATAAATATATTTGGAATAAAATTAAAGTTAATTGTAGAAAAAGTATTATAAATCGTTTTGATATTATAAATATGGAAAAAAAATATGAGTTAATTGTATAATATTACCAATTTTAAATTCACATTAAGAATTGACAATATTATATTTTCGTATGTTTGATAAATGCTTTGTACAAATCAAAAATGTATATAATAATAAAAAATTAATATTTCAAATCTTACTTTGCAAAACAAACTTATGAATTTACCTCCGGAAACAAGTCCTTGTATTAATCGTTTTGTTCATGACGCTCAGAATGCATTATTTTTTTGTTTCGTAATTTTAATTTCTTTAGTATTGATAAAAAGTTACTGTTTAAAAAATAATTTAAATCATAGTAATTCTGCAATAATTAATTTAAAAAATTTTGTATTTGAAAAAGCATTGATTTACTTAATGTTTTTTTATCATTTATTTTTTTTATTATTACATATTTTTTTAAATGATTGTAAAGAGACTTTTGATCCTTTTCCAATTACACCAAACGACTCTAATTCAATTTATATTAATGCTGGATATTATTTTGACAGTATTAATATTGAATTGGGATCAAATATATTATCACTTATTTTGCATCCCTTTGTTTCTTATATGAAACTGTCTTTTTTAAATATAAGTTTATTCTTTTCAACATTAGGTTTTTTTGGAATCTTATGTTTTTTTTCAGTAACAAAAAAAAAAATATATAATAAAAATTTAAATCTATATTATTTTTTAATTTTATTGGTTTTACTTCCTAATCTTCATTATTGGACATCCTCTCTTTCAAAAGATGTTGTTGTATTTTATTTTTTAAGTTTATATTTGTTTTACGTATTTACTGATAAAAAAAATCAAATAATCAAAACCATACTTATTTTATCTTTTATAATTGTATGTCTTGTAAGGCCTCATATTGGTCTATTTTTTATTTTTGGTCATGGGTTAGCTTATATTGTTTTAATCAATAATTTTAGAGTATTAAGTATTAATACGATTGTAATGACATTAATTTTAATTGGGATTACATTTTATATATCTTTATATCTTTTTGGAAGAATGGAATATACCGGTATACTTGATATATTTAAAAATCTTGATCTATATTTTGAAAAAAGATTTTTAGCTACTGAAACTAGAGAAACTATTCTTTCAGATAAAGGTTATTTATTTCGTCAAATGGCTTATTTTTTTGTACCATTAGAATTACAAATATCTAATTTTAGTTTCAATCAATTTTTAGCTTTTATAAATAATATTGTTTTATTAATAATATTTTGCTTATTAATTTTTCATATTATATACAATTATTCTTATTCAATAGATGCTTTCAAAATGATATTTAAGAACAAAGCAAAAAATACTCAAAAACTTGGTCTACTATTTTTCTTTCTGATATCTTGGTTTGCACTTAGTAATACAACAGGTAATTATGGTATTATCATGAGACAAAAGGAAACTATAATGTTTATAATGTATTTTTATTTAATTTATATAAATAGTAATATCTTATATTTAAAAGATAAATGATACGGTTTTTAGATATTTTTTTATCATTATTTTTTTTACTAATTTTTTCCCCAATCTTTGTAGTTATCATAATTCTCAATTTGTTGATAAATAAAAAAATTTTCTATATTTCAGCAAGAGTAGGGTTAGGAGGTAATAAATTTAAATTAATAAAATTTGTTACAATAAAGAATGAAATATTATTAAAGTTTGGGAAGTTTTTACGTAGAACAAGCTTAGACGAATTACCTCAACTTTTTAATATTCTAAAAGGAGAGATGTCTTTAGTTGGGCCTAGACCATATCCAATAGAAAATTTTCAAAATTTAAATGATAAAATTTTTAATTTAAGGCATTCAATAAAGCCTGGTCTAACAGGATTAACACAAATAAAATATAGTGGAAAAAAAAGAACTATTGAAGAAAAAATATTAATAGATTTGAAAATGGTTAAAGGATTTAACCTTGTTACATACTTTAAAATTTTAATTTTTACACCAAAAGCTCTAATCATAAGGTATTTAAAAAATAAAACTGGAGCAACTTTATAATTTTATTTTTTTTTTAAAATAAATTCTAAAAAAAATAATCTCAAAATTAAAAGTAATACAAAAGCCAAAATTAAAGACTTGGATATATTATGCTGAATGCCATTTCTCTCTATTAAATAATTATATCTTATATTAACTTTTTCCAAAATTCTTATTTGGTTACGTGTTTCAAAGATTTTTCTAGGGTCAGAAATTTCATAATTATTATAAAAATCTATTTCTCTTTCTAGAAGTGCTACACTATTATTTATATTATCTTCAATTAAATTTTCTAGTTTTCTACTTATTTCTAAAATTTCTGATGATTTATTACTAAAAACTCTCGCATAAACGTCATAAACCACCAGTCCATTTTCTAAAAATTTGTTTTCTAATAACTTAAGTTCAATTACATAGTTTTTTGATTTTAGATATTTCTCGTTTTTAGGTGTAATAGGAACATCCTCTACTATTATTGTGTGTTTATATGTATTATTTTTATCTTTTTGAAAGTTTTCTTGTAAACTAAATATAATTGCAAATATAAATATAAAAGAAAGTATATTAAGAAAAAGAATTTTTTTTGTTTTGAAAAAAATATTTTTAATTATTAAGTATAGATTATTGTTTAAATCAGTCATAATTATTATGGTATTTAGGGATTAATGAATAATAAATCAAGAAAATTACACCTCTTTTTTACAAACGCAATAACTTACAACACTTTTTTGGTTTCTATGACGCAGAAATTAAAAAAAGATTTTAGTATAGTACTTTGTACAAAAAATCCAGATAAAATAAATTCGAAAGAATTTTCTAAGAAAGAATTTTTTTTACCTCAAAAATTTAAAGATTTTAAAAGTCTTGAAAAATTAATAAAAGCTGCTCAAAAAATTCAATTAATTATTAAAAAATCGAACAATAACTTAATATTTTGTCATACACCAGTTGCATCACATTTTGTTCGTTTGGTATCATTCTTCCAAAAGCCTAAAATTATATACTTTGTTCATGGTTTTAGGTTTAATGATTCCAGAAAAGGTATAAGAAATATTTTTTTTAAATTTATAGAAATTCTTTTGTCAAAGAATACCA
>CESW01003726.1_pt1 | contig 17920 bp, 21 predicted proteins | sample 531171 | NCBI WGS metagenome assembly CESW01 (sample SAMEA2621859, study PRJEB7988) | marine metagenome | biome: marine biome (ENVO:00000447); feature: surface water layer (ENVO:00002042); material: "saline water (ENVO:00002010), including plankton (ENVO:xxxxxxxx)" | depth 5 m
ATACTTCCATTAACCTTGTTTCTTTTCAAATCCACAATTTTTTGTAATTTAAATCTTTCTTTTGAAAACCAAAAACCATTATAAATTAATTCTGCATACCTTGACATAATTGAGTCTTTTTTATGCATTGTTTCCTTATCAAGTGTAACAGACTCTATTGCTCTATGAGCAATTAAAAGCAATGTTCCTCCAGGTGTTTCATAAACTCCTCTTGATTTAATTCCAATAAATCTATTTTCAACTAAATCGACCCTTCCTATTCCGTTTTTACCACCTATTTGATTTAATTTTTTTAAAAGTTTTTCTGGAGTTAATTTTTTTCCATTAACACTAATTGGATCGCTATTCTTAAATTCAATGTAGACGTATATAGGTTTGTCAGGTGCTTTTTCTGGGGAGATTGTTTTTTGAAAAATAAATTCTGGGGCTGAATTTTTTGGATTTTCTAAAATTTTACCCTCAGTTGAAGTATGAAATAAATTATCATCCACTGAAAAAGGGGGCTCTCCCTTCTTATCTTTTGGTATTGGTATATTGTGTGTTCTTGCATAATTAATTAGGTCTGTTCTTGATTTTAACTTCCAAATTCTCCATGGAGCAATAACTTTTATTTTTGGTCCAAAATAATGATATCCTAACTCAAATCTAACTTGATCATTGCCTTTCCCAGTTGAACCATGAGATACAGCAAATGCTCTAAACTTTTTTGCGACTCTTATTTGATCTTTAGCTATTAAAGGTCTTGCTATAGACGTTCCAAGTAAGTATACACCTTCATATATTGCATGACCTCTAATCATCGGGAAAACATAATCTTTAATAAAAATATTTTTTAGATTTTTAATTATTATTTTTTTTACACCTAACTTTCTTGCATTTTTAACAATTTTACTTTTGCTCATTTCTTGACCGATATCAGCGGTATAAGCTATTACTTCAGCTTTATAGTTTTCTTGTAACCATTTAAGTATGATTGAGGTATCTAACCCACCTGAATATGCTAATACTATTTTTTTCATTAAACTGATCTTATAGGCTTTCCATTTTGCATAACAGAAACTTGAGCATTAGCGGATATTATTATTCTGTCGTTCTCACCCTCGTATGGGTAGGAACCGTGCATTAGATGACTAGGCCAAACTAACATTTTACCTTCTTCTGGATGCATGTCTATGGATGTTTCTTTATTATAAAAAGCTCCAAAATCAAAAGTTGATCTTGCAGGATAGGGTTTCTGGAAATATGTTCCACCATTTTTTCTGGACGCGTCTTTGCCAAGCTGAATATAATAAACACAGCACCAACTACAATCACCGTGAGCATGAGGTGTAACAAATCCCCCCTTTTCGTAATGAATAAACCAAGCATCAGTAATTGTAACACCTAACTGTGTATTATTAAATTTTTCCAAATAATTTTTATTCGCCTCTTTCGCTGTTTCAAAGAAACTTTTTACTATGAAATTTTTAAAAACATTTTGGACTACTTCATTATTTTGTCTATGCAAGTCATATTTGCTCTCATAAAGTCTCAAGTTTTCGCCACTTTTTCTTCCCTCAGGATTATTCTTTTTATACTTTATAAAAAAATCTATTAAATCTTTTTTTACATTGGAATGCTCAGGATTATAAAAATTTCCAAATAAAGTAGGCCAAAAGTAATTAAAACTATTATTGTTGTTCATTAGCTACAATTTTTTTTAGCGCTATTGTAAGCTTTGGTAAATCCCATCAATGAGTAATGATCTATTGTTTGTGAACCAGATTTATTGTAACCTGTAATCATTATTCTTGAACCTTTTTTCATTACATTTATCATTTTTTTTTCAGTTTTATTGCTAGCTATCCAAGCAAAATTTTCTTTTAAAATGTCAAATTTTATTTTATTTTTACCAGATTTAGCTATAATTGAATTTTGATTATTATATTCATATCCAGATGTAATACTTATCTCGTCTGAAATCTTTTCTGATGGTCTAAAACTAATAAATAATCTAGCTTCTCTAATATTTTTTTTTGGAGATTGTAAAACAGGTTTTGATTGTGCAAAGCATAATTTACTTGCTTGCTCAGTTACTATAATAGTTTCCCAATCCTTAAATTTTCCAACTTTTTTAACTTCTTGACTATTAGCAAAAGAAAAATTTAAAAAAATATAAAAAATATAAAAAATTAATATTGTAATTTTAGTTAAGGACATGGGTTTGGATATAATTTTTGGGTTTCATTAATTTCATTAATTACTTCATCTTTTAAATTTATACTTACACTTTCTATGTCGGTTTTCAACTGGTCCATTTTAGTAGCTCCAATTATTACACTTGTAACAAATGGTTGTAATTCACAGAATTTTAAACTCATTTGGGATAAATCTAAATTATATTTCTTTGAAATTTTGTAATATTCTTCAATAGCTAATTGTCCATTTTTTGTCTTGTATCTTGAAAATTTGTCTCCAAACAATTGCATTCTAGAATTTTTTGGTAAATTTCCATTTCTGTATTTTCCAGTCAAAAAACCAAATGCCAAAGGAGAATAAGCTAGTAACCCACTTTTTTCTCTTACAGAAATTTCTGCAAGTCCCACTTCGTATGATCTATTTACAAGACTATAAGGATTTTGGACAGACACAATATGAGGAAGATTTTTAAGTTTTGAAACCTCTAAAAACTTTGATAGCCCCCAGGCAGTTTCATTAGAAAGACCGATGTATCTAATCTTACCACTCTGAATTAGTTTGTTTAAAGAAAAAAGAATATCTTCAAACTTATTCCAACTATCATCTTCCTTATGTTCATAACCCAGTCTACCAAAATAATTACTTTTTCTTTCTGGCCAATGCAGTTGATATAAATCAATGTAGTCTGTTTTTAATCTTTTAAGGCTATTGTTTACAGCTTCATTTATGTTCTGATCATCATACTGATTTCCGCCCCCTCTAATCCATTTTGGTCCAGGTCCAGAAATTTTTGTTGCAAGAATTACTTCTTTTCTTTTTTTTGTTTTTTCAAACCAATTTCCAATTATCTCTTCTGTCTTTCCGTATGTACTTTCTTTGGGAGGTATTGCATATATCTCTGCTGTATCCCAAAAGTTTACGCCCTCTCCTAAAGCATAATCCATTTGTTCAATAGCCTCTTTTTCGGAGTTTTGTTCACCCCATGTCATAGTTCCGAGACAAATTGTACTTACCTTTATATCAGTATTACCTAGTTTTTTAAAATTCATAAATTTTTAACAATTATCTGATATCTTTTGTCCATTGAATATTATTCTAAAATAATTATATTATTAGTATGGATTTTAATAGGCAAAATATTTTTCAAGCTACTAGGGCTAAAAAAGAAGCAGTTTGGGATGCTGGCTTAAGAGCATATATGCTCAAAGTCTACAACTATATGGCTACTGGAGTATTGCTAACTGGAATAATATCTTTGATGTCCTTTAAAATGTCAGTTGTAACTGATGCAAGCGGAGCAATTTCTGGTTTTACTAGTTTTGGAAATGCAATATTTTTTTCAGGATTAAAATGGTTAGTAATGTTAGCTCCATTAGGTATAGTATTTTATATGAGTTTCGGAATAAATAAAATGAGTTCAGCAAAAGCCCAAACAGTATTTTGGATATTTGCATCTTTAATGGGTTTATCTCTTTCTTGGATTCTTCTTGTTTACACAGGGGTAAGTGTTGCAAGAGTATTTTTTATAACCTCAGCTACCTTTGGTGCAATGAGCATTTATGGATATACAACTAAAAGAGACTTAACGAAACTTGGTTCGTTTTTAATGATGGGATTAATCGGTATCATAATCGCTTCAATAGTAAATATATTCTTAAAATCTACAATGATGTATTTTATTGTATCAATACTAGGTGTTCTTATTTTTGTTGGACTTACTGCTTATGATACTCAAAAAATTAAAAACATGTATTCAGCATCAGATACAATAGAGATTTCAGGTAAAAAAGCGATAATGGGCGCTCTTACTCTTTATCTAGATTTTATAAATCTTTTTATAATGTTGCTAAGGCTTTTTGGTCAGAGAAGATAAAATTAAATTTTTTTCCAATTAATATTTTTCAATAAAACCTCAAGATTACAAGAATTTTTTAGTATTCTGCTTTTATCATCTGTAATCAAATATTTAAGATTTCTATTAGATGGTCTAAAGTTTTTGCAAATATTATATTTTGCACTCTCTGCTGAGTTTTTAAATACGCTAAAACTGACTTGTTTACTTGAAATGTTTAAACCATAATCCTTCCAAGTACCCTTTGAAACCATGTTTGCATATAAATTTAATATAATTTTTAATTCGTTTTTTTCAAAAAATAAATTTCTATCATTTTTATTCTTAGAATTGTTGATAACAAGCTTAAGATATTTACTCATTTATTTTATATTTATTTATTAAAGGAATTTGAAACATTGTAAATAACAAAGTGATGGGAAACATCCCCCAAACTTTAAAATTAACCCAGAACTCCTCGGTTTGAGTTCTCCAAATCATTTCGTTTAAAATAGCTAAAAAAATAAAAAAAAAAGTCCACCTATGATTAAGTAATTTCCATCCATCATCATTGAGAGGTAAAGATTTACCTAAGATTTTTTTTAATATTGGTTCATTTGTAAAATATTTTCCAAAAAACAAGGCAAAAGCAAACAACAAATTAATTATTGTTGGTTTCATGTAAATAAATATTGGATTATTAAAGTAAAGGGTTAATCCACCAAAAAAACTTATCAATATACCGCCTAGTAGAGGTACTGTTGGTATTTTTTTTTCTAAAACCCAGACAACTAAAACTGAAATAATTGTCGCAATTATAAGCGGCGGAATGGCAATTTCAAGACTCTTACCGTTTTTATAATAAAAAGTAAAAAAAATTAATAGTGGTCCAAAATCTGTGATAAATTTGAGAAAAGACTTGTTCATTTTATTATATTAACAGATATGCCAAATTTTCAAATTTTTTTATTGAATTTTAGGAAAGAATACTCATATTAATATTGTGAGCATTCAAAAAGCAAAATTTTCTATTGGTGATGTCGTAAAACATAGACACTTCGATTTTAGAGGTGTTATATATGACGTTGATTTTGAATTTAACAACTCTGAAGAATGGTATGAGTCAATACCTAAAAATGTTAGACCAAGAAAAGATCAGCCTTTTTATCATTTATTGGCTGAAAATGAGGATATTACTTATGAAGCATATGTATCTGAACAAAATTTAATAAAAGATGACTCTGGTGATCCAATAAAACACCCTATGATTAATGAGATATTTTCCGGAAAAAAAGGCTCAACCTATTTCAAGCCTTCCAATTGATCTAGTCTTTTTTTAAACACAATTAATTCAAAACTTAGACAAATCATCGCATTACTATTAATCCACTGATCAAGAGTGTTTAACGTTTCCCTAAAATTATCTCCCTCAACATTCTTGATCAGTTCATTTTCAAAATACATAAAAATAATATAATAAATATCCATGCTTATCAAAATTTTAGAAAAAAATAGAGATTTAATAATTTCTTCAAAATTCAAAAATTTAATATTAATTTTGTTTTTAATATTTTTATCAGTTGGATTATTTGAGGCATTAATTTTGTCACCAAAGGATTATATCCAAAGTGATGCAGTTAGAATTATGTACGTCCATGTCCCATCAGCTTGGATATCACTAAGTATATTTTCTATAGTTGCTGTTCTTTCTTTGGGGATATTAATATTTAAAAACAAAAACTTTGTTTTAGTTGCTAAAAGTTTGGTTCCTTCAGGATTTATTTTTAATCTTATTGCATTGGTGACAGGTTCAATTTGGGGAAAGCCTACATGGGGAACATGGTGGGAGTGGGATCCGAGAATAACATCTATGTTAGTATTGTTTTTATTTTATGCTCTCTACCTAATTTCGTGGCGTATATTTGAAAAAAAAAAAGCTGTATATATTTCTTCTAGCTTATCAGTTATAGGTTTTATAAATATTCCTATTATTAGGTATTCGGTTGATTGGTGGGCCACTTTGCATCAGCCTTCATCAATAAAAGTTCTTTCTGGAAGCACTATCCATTCATCAATGTTAACTCCATTATTTCTAATGACTGCGTCATTTGCTCTGTTCTCTCTACTAATTTTTTTGATGAAATATAATACAGAATTGATAAAAGTTAAAAATAGAGGTTTAGATAGATTATGATTAACGAAATAATTTTAATGAATGGTTACGGGCTTTTTGTTTGGTCCGCTTTTATTTTTACTTTACTCAATTTTGTAGCTTTGTATTTAATTATTCAGAAACAATTAATTAGAGAAAGCAACAAATTTGCTAAAAAATACATTTCTTTAAATACTAAGCAATTTGCTTCAGCTAATAAACAACCATTAAATAAAATATTTGGAAGAAATACCTTAGTTCATAAAATCTAAAAAGATTTATGTACGGTAAAAAAGTAAAACTTAGATTAATTTTTGTTTTTTCTTTATTAGCTTCAGTAATACTTTTAGTATTTATTGTTCTTAATCTTTTAAAGGATAACATTATTTATTTCAAATCTCCATCTGAAGTTAAGCAATTATCAGAAATCATTAAAAAAAAAATTAGGGTAGGTGGAATGGTTAAAAAAAATTCAATTAAATTAGAAAGAGAGAACATTTCATTTATTATTACAGATTTTAAAAACGATCTTAGAGTTAGTTTTTCAGGTAGCGTTCCTAATTTATTTCAAGAGGAAAAGGGAGTAGTTGCAGAAGGTTACCTTAAAGATCAAAATTTTTTTATAGCAGATAAAATTTTAGCAAAGCATGATGAAAATTATATGCCACCAGAAGTAAAGAAATCACTTGAGGATTAAAGATGGCATCTCAAATAGGTTTCTTTTCCCTTGTTTTTGGACTTTTATCTGGAATATTAACTTTTGTATTTTCAGTTTTTGATATTAACAAGACTACTTTAAGAATAAATAATAAAATTTCTCAATTAATTTTTTTTCAATTTTTTTTTGTTATGGTTGCATTTATTTCATTATTATATAGTTTTATAATCTCTGATTTCAGTAATGAAATTGTTTATAATAATTCTCATTCAACTAAGCCTTTATTTTACAAAATAACAGGGCTGTGGGGTAATCATGAGGGTAGTCTTTTGTTGTGGTTACTAGTTTTGACGACCTTTATTTTAATATTTGAAAATAAGTCAAAGGATCAACCAAGAAATTATAAATTATGTACGGTTTTATTTCATGAAATAATTACTATAGGTTTTTTTATTTTTGTTTTGAAAACATCCAGTCCTTTTAATGAACTGTTCCCAATTCCTAGTGAAGGTCTTGGTTTAAACCCTATTCTGCAGGATCCTGCATTAGGCATTCATCCACCAATTTTATATATTGGTTACGTAGGAACTTCATTAATTTTTGCATCATCTTTATCAGCAATGATAAATGGTTATGTAAATAAAGTTTGGGCAGAAAATGTTAAGTTTTGGATTTTTTTGTCTTGGATTTTTTTAACTGGGGGCATTTTGTTAGGATCTATTTGGGCATACTATGAATTAGGCTGGGGCGGATTCTGGTTTTGGGATCCTGTAGAAAATATCTCTTTAATGCCATGGTTAAGTTTGACTGCATTACTTCATTGTATAGTTACTTTAGAAAAAAGAGAGTTATTAAAAAATTGGACGGTTATTTTAAGTATTATTACTTTTATGTTAAGTATTACTGGGACTTTTCTAGTTAGATCTGGAATATTAAACTCAGTTCATACATTTGCTAACGACCCTACAAGGGGAATATATATTTTAATTTTTTTATTTGTTTTAATATTTATTTCATTCATAATTTTTTTTATATTTGAAAACAAAAACTCAGAGTCAAAAAAAGAAATATTTTTTTTTAGTAAAGAAACATCCGTATTAGTTAATAATTGGTTTATGTTGTATTTTTTATCTGTAGTTTTAATTGGTACAATTTATCCTATATTTCTAGATGTAATCTCATCAGAAAAAATTTCAGTTGGTCCACCATTTTATAACAAGCTTTTGATACCTTTTCTGATACCCTTTTTTTTATTCATGGCTGTAGGTCCTAGTATGAAGTGGATTAAAACTAAAATTAAATTTAAAATAATCTATATCTTTTATTTTATATCGATAGTTGCAGCAACATTCGTAACTCTTTATATATTAAAAGAAAAAAATATTATTTTGTGTTTAATTTTTATTAGTCTGTTTTTTCTAGCATTAAAAAGTTTGGAGAATTTTTTCAAAAAAAACAGTAACTTTGCACAGAATTTTTCTCATCTAGGATTTTCATTGTTAATGTTAGCGATATTAGTTAACAGTTTTAGTTCAACAGAGGTAATAAAAAATATGAAAGTTGGGGATACCCTTTATTTAGAAAATGAAAAAATTTTGTTTAAAAATGTTAAAACTTATAAAAAGTATAATTACGATTCAATACAAGGTTTTTTTGAGATTTCTAATGGAAACTCAAAAATAATTGAGTTAAATCCTGAAATTAGAATTTATAATCAACCTGTAGTAGCGACTAGTGAAGCAGCCATCTATACTACTTTCCTAAAAGATAGATTTATTACAATAAATTTTGTGAAGGAACAAAATTTCTTTAATGTAAGATATCAAAATAAACCCTTTATGATTTGGATTTGGGTATCTACTTTGTTAATAATTTTTGGAGGGACACTTGCGATATTTAATAAAAAAAAAAAAAATTATTTATAGTTTACTTTTATTTTTGACTTTAACATTTTGTTTTATGATTTTTAATAATGCTCTAAAAAATGAGAATGTTTACACACCTCAGACTATTAAAGAGAATGATCTTCTTGTCCCAAATATTGTTTTATTAGAACTATATTCTAATGAAGAAATAGCACTGGATAATATTGTCAGAGACAAAAATTATTCTCTTATAAATATTTGGGCGTCCTGGTGTCTCCCATGTAAGGAAGAAAATAAGTTTTTAATCTCGCTTAGTTATCTTGAAAATTTACAAACTATTGGAATTAACTACAAAGATAAAAAAAAAAACGCAAAATCCTTTTTAAAAAATCTTGGAAACCCCTTTGCATATAATTTAGTTGATATGGATGGTACAAGTTCTATAAATTTAGGTGCATACGGAGTCCCAGAAACTTTTTTAATTGACAAAAATAAAAAAATTTTATTAAAAATTATAGGTCCAATTAATGCTGGTCATTTAAATGAAATTAAAAATATTATTAAAAAATAAATTATTATTATCGTTACTTTTTGCTGTGTTATTAATACCTTACCAAAAAGGTTTTACTCAAGACAGATTGGACATTAATAATATTTCTAAGAACTTAAGATGTCTTATTTGTCAAGGACAGTCAATTTACGACTCAAACTCTGATTTCGCTTTAAGTATGAGACTTTTTATTCAAGAAAAAATTGAAAATGGTTCAACAGAAAAAGAGATATATGAAGTCTTGACCCAAAAATATGGTCAATGGATAGTTTATGATCCTGGATATTCAAAAAAAACCATTTTTTTGTGGTTAATACCTTTGTTGTTTTTTTTGTTAGGTGGTGCAATAATATATTTAAAGATATATAAAAGTAAAAAATTTATAAATTAATATGTTAAAAAATATAAAAGTAGTTTTATTATTTTTATCTTTAATCCTATTTACACAAATAGCGATAGGAGATGAAAAATCTATTGTTAATACTGGACATAAATACAATATGTATACTGGAATGTTTGACTTTAGTGACGAGGGAAAAAAATCTCAAATTTTTGGCTTACAACACCAAAACGACAATCTTTTTAAAGATAGTTTTTTAGGGACCATCAAACCTATTACAGGTTTTATGTTTACAGCTGATACAGCAACTTATCTTTACACAGGTGTGCAAGCTGAATATAACTTGGGAAAGTTAAATTTAATACCAAGTTTCACACCAGGACTTTATGAGCAAGGAAATGGAAAAGATCTTGGACACTTAGTAGAATTTAAAAGTGAACTTCAATTATCATTAGATCTATCACCAACCACTGAATTTGGTTTTTCATATAACCATTTATCAAATGCAAGTTTAGGAGATAAAAATCCTGGCGCAAATAGTTATATGTTTAACTTTATCAAAGAATTTTAGTCCTTTATGAATTTAAAGGATTGTTATAATTTTAATGACTTTAGGAAGTTAGCAAAAAGGAAATTGCCTTCTCCAATTTTTCATTATATCGACGGTGGTTCAGATGATGAAGCTACACTTAGAAGAAATACAAAGGCGTTTGAGGATTGTGATCTTGTACCAAATATACTTGCTAGTGTAGGTAAGCCAGATTTATCTACAACAATATTTGGAAGAAAAATTGATATGCCTCTATTTTTATCACCAACAGCAATGCAACGTCTTTATCATCATGATGGTGATAAGGCATCAGCAAGAGCAGCAGAAAAATTTGGAACTTTTTATAGTATGTCAACAATGGCAAATAATTCTATTGAAGAAATCTCAAATATTTCAAGTGGGCCAAAACTATTTCAATTATATATTCACAAGGATCAATCAATCACAGATGATTTAATTGATAGGTGTAGAAGATCTGGTTTTGATGGACTTTGTTTGACAGTCGATACAATAGTTGCCGGAAACAGAGAAAAAGATCATAGAACTGGATTTACAACACCTCCAAAATTAACATTGAAAAGTTTAATGAGTTTCGCAACACATCCTCAATGGGTCTTTAATTATCTAATACATGGAAAATTTGAATTAGCTAATGTTAAAAACAAAACTGACAAAGGAACAAATATTTCAAAATCTGTCATAGAGTATATTAATGAGCAATATGATCCTGCCATGAATTGGAGCGATGCAGAGTATTGTATAAAAAAATGGAACGGCCCTTTTGCTCTCAAAGGTGTTATGTCAGTTGAAGATGCAAAAAGAGCAGTTGATATAGGTTGTACTGCTATCATGATATCCAACCATGGCGGAAGACAACTAGATGGTTCCCGTTCACCTTTTGATCAAATAAAAGAAATTTCTGATGCAGTAGGTGACAAAATTGAAATTATTTTAGATGGTGGTATTAGAAGAGGTACTCATGTCCTTAAAGCCATAGCAGCTGGAGCTAAAGCATGCAGCTTTGGTAAGGCTTTTTTGTTTAGTCTAGGGGCTGGCGGGCAACAAGGTGTTGAAAAACTGCTTCAAAATATGCATGATGAAATTCAGAGAAATATGATACTCATGGGATGTAAAAACCTTAGAGAATTAAACCAGTCAAAAATAATTTATAGGAGATAAAAATGGAACCAGTATTAGCCAAAGCTCTAGAAAGATTAGGCACTGAGTCCGCCTTTTCTGTTTTGGCTGAAGCCAAAAAATTGGAAGCTACGGGTAAGCCAATGATACACTTAGGATTAGGCCAACCAGATTTTAAAACACCAAAGCATGTAGTAGAAGCAGCAAAAAAAGCTTTAGATGATGGACATCATGGTTATGTACTATCAAATGGAATACCTGAATGCAGACAAGCAGTTACCAGAAAAATAAAAAAACTTTATAATGCTGATATTGACCCCGACAGAATTCTTATTATGCCTGGTGGTAAACCTACAATGTATTATGCGATTATGTGTTTTGGAGAACCAGGTGTTGAAATAATTCATCCAACACCAGCATTTCCAATTTACGAGTCTATGATTAATTTTTCAGGATCAAAATCAGTTACGTATGATTTGACTGAAGACAAAGATTTAAAATTTACTGCTGAGAAAATTTTATCTTTAATAACGGATAAAACTAGATTATTAATTTTAATCAATCCAAACAATCCAACTGGAAGTTTTGTTGAAAAAATAGAGATTGATAAATTAGCGGAGGGATTGAAAAAATATCCACACGTTACAATACTAAGCGATGAGATTTATAGTAGACAAATTTTTGATGGAAAGGAAATGCCAACATTTTTTAATTATGCAGAGTTAAGAGATAGACTTATAGTTTTAGAGGGATGGAGCAAAGCATACTCAATGACCGGTTGGAGACTAGGTTGGAGTTTTTGGCCCACGCATCTAGTTGAACACGTAAACAAATTGTTAATCAATAGTGTTTCATGTGTTAATGCATCAGCGCAATACGCCGGGATAGCAGCTTTGGATGGTCCGGACGATTCAATACATGCAATGATGGAAAAATTTACTGCCAGGAGAGATTTGATACACAAAGGACTGAATGATTTACCAGGTGTAAGTTGTAGTTTGCCTGGCGGAGCTTTTTATGCTTTTCCAAATGTAAAGGAAACAGGCATGACAGGTTCTGAATTTTGTAAAAAAGCTATGCATGAGGCAGGTGTGGCAATAGTTCCAGGTACAGCATTTGGTAAAACATGCCAAGATTATGTAAGATTTAGCTTTGCTGCATCTAGGGATAACATATCACAAGCACTTGAAAATATTAAAAAAATGTTGAATAAATAGTTATGTCAGAAATTGCATTACCAAAAATTGATCAAAGTATTCTACTAAAGAAGAGTTATATTGTAAAAAAATTAAAAAAACTTACAGACAAAAATAATGTGCTTAGCGATGATGACGAGGTTAAACCATATGAAACAGATGGTTTAGCAGTTTATAAACAAAAGCCAATGGCAGTAGTTTTGCCTGAGAATACATCAGAAGTATCAGAAATATTAAAATTTTGTAACGCGGAGAATATCAAAGTGATACCTAGAGGCGCAGGAACAGGTTTGTCTGGAGGAGCTCTTCCATTGAAAGATGCGATTTTACTTGGACTTGGTAAATTTAACAAAATATTAGATATTGATTTTAATAATAAGTGCGTTGTTACTCAACCAGGTGTTACAAATCTTGGGATTACTCATGCGGTTGAACACAAAGGATATTATTATGCTCCAGATCCTTCAAGCCAATTAGCTTGTTCTATAGGAGGTAATGTTGCAGAAAATTCAGGAGGGGTTCACTCATTAAAGTATGGAACAACTACTAATAATATTTTAGGAGTTGAAGTTGTAATGATGGATGGAACTATATGTAGGATTGGTGGTAAAACATTAGACTCTGAGGGCTACGATATTCTAGGGTTACTCTGCGGATCCGAAGGACTATTGGGAGTGGTAACGGAAGTTACAGTTAAAATTCTAAAAAAGCCTCAAACAACTAGAGCTGCCTTAATAGGTTTCCCGACAATAGAGGATGGTGGAAATTGTGTTGCAGATATAATTTCAAATGGAATTGTTCCAGCTGGAATGGAAATGATGGACAAAGCTTTAATTGAGGCTACAGATAATTTTTCAAAGGCAGGATATCCAAGAGATGCAGAAATTTTAATGATAGTGGAGCTCGATGGAACAAAATCTGAAGTTGACAACCTTCTTTTAAAAGTTGAGGAAATAGCAAAAAAAAATAATTATTCCAGCTGTAAAATAAGTAACTCAGACAAAGAAAGACTAGCATTTTGGTCAGGAAGAAAAGCAGCCTTTCCAGCTTGTGGCGCAATGGCTCCAGATTATTACTGCATGGACGGATCAATTCCAAGAGGAAAACTTTCTAAGATACTTCGAAAGATAAGTGACCTCTCAAAAAAATATAACTTAAAGGTAGCCAATGCTTTTCATGCGGGAGATGGAAATCTGCATCCTTTAATTATGTTTGATGGAAGCAACAAAGAAGAATTAAAAAAAACAGAGGAATTTGGTGCTGAAATCTTAAAAGCTTGTGTTGAGTATGGTGGTGCTTTGACTGGTGAGCATGGTGTTGGTATTGAAAAAAGAGAGTTAATGTGTGAAGCTTTTAATAACACAGATATCCAACAACAATTAAGCATTAAAAAAAACTTAGATAATAATAATTTATTAAACCCTGGAAAGGTTTACCCAATTTTAAGAAAGTGCGCAGAGGAAGGTAGGGTTCATGTCCACAGAGGTGAAGAAAAATTCCCCGATCTCCCAAGATTCTGACATTTTAAAGCCGACAAACGAAATTGAGCTTTCAGAAATAATTAGAAACCATTATAAAAAAAACCTACCAACAACTGTAGTTGGGTCAAATTCTAAAAATTTTATCGGTTATAAACCGCAAACAGCAAAAACAATATCCCTAGAAAATTTTAACGGCATTATAGAATATTTACCTGAGGAACTTTACATCAAAGTTAAACCTGGAACACCGATTAGTTTAGTGGAAGATACTTTAGAAAAAAAAAACCAAGAGTTAGCATTTGAGGTAATAGATTTAGGTTACATTAAAAACGGTGTTTCGAACAAAGGAACAGTGGGTGGTCAAGTGTCGTGTAATTTAGCTGGATCTAGAAGATTTAAAGTTGGAAGTATACGAGATCATATATTGGGATTTAGAGCTATAAATGGTAAAGGTGAAATAATTAAATCTGGAGGTACTGTTGTCAAAAATGTAACTGGATATGATCTATCAAAATTAATCACAGGGTCTTATGGGACACTTGTAGCATTAACTGAAATAGTTTTAAAAGCATCTCCTAAAAAGGAATCTCAATCAACCGTAATTATTAATGAGAGTAAAATAAAAAAGGTATCAGAGTTATTGGATAAAATTTTAAGCTCAAGTAATGAGGTTTCTGGTGCAGTTTTTATACCCAATGAACCAGATAATGAAAAATTTACAATTAATAAAAGAAAAATTTTTAAATTTAATGACTTAAGAAATGACGGGCCGTTTATCGCGTTCAGAATTGAGGGAGATAAAGAGTCTATTCAAGAACGATACCTTGAATTAAAAAAAGAACTAGACTTAAAAAATTATGATACTTCTTACCTTGATTCATTCCAATCAGTACCTTTCTGGAAAAAAATTAATAATATTGAACTTTTCTCATATTCCAAAAATAATATAATTAAAGCTGTTATTCCCCCATCATATAATAGCGACTTAATGGAATATTTAGAAAACAAATATAAATATTATATTGATTGGTGTGGCTCATTATTTTGGATAGAAATTATCGATGGAAAGAATGAAAAAATAAAGTTATTGAAAGAAAAGGTGGATATGATGGGAGGTTATTTGACAATTATTAAAAAATCTGAGAACTTTTCATATGATATGGATTTATTTAGTAAAGAAAAAGTTAAACTGGATTTATCAAAAAAAATTAAACAAAGTTTTGACCCTAAAAGAATTTTAAACCCCGGAAAAATGTACAGAGAGATATAATGCAAACAAATTTTTCAGAAGAGCAATTAAAAGATAAGGACAATAAATCTACAGAGAAAATTTTTAAGTCTTGTGTTCATTGTGGAATGTGTAATGCAACTTGTCCAACTTACGGAATCCTTGGTGATGAGTTAGATGGTCCAAGAGGAAGAATTTATCTTATTCAGGATATGTTACAAAACAATAAAACGCCGAGCAAAAAGGTTGTTAAACATATTGATAGATGTCTTTCATGTTATAGCTGTATGACAACTTGCCCAGCCGGAGTTAATTATATGCATGTAATTGATCATGGTCGAAAATATATAGAGGAAAATTATAAAAGACCTCTTTTTGATAGGCTGATAAGAAATTCTCTTTCTATAATTCTACCAAATACTAAATTATTTAGGATCATAAGTTTTCTTATGAAATTTGTAAAACCATTTTCTTTTTTATTACCAAAAAAAATTAAAAGTATGGTAAATCTTATGCCAAATTCTCTGCCAAAAAAAACGCTTGAAGAAAAAGAAGTTTACACTGTTAAGAATGGAAAAAAAATTGCAAGAGTGGTATTGTTAACTGGTTGTGTTCAAAAAGAATTATCTCCTCAAATTAATGAAGCAACAATAAGACTACTAAACAGGCATGGTGTAGAGGTTGTGACACCAAAAAAAATTAAGTGTTGTGGGTCTTTAAATCATCATTTAGGTAAAACTAATGATGCTCATGATGATTTTATTAATAATATTAATACCTGGTATCAAGAACATCAAAAAGGAAATCTAGACGCTATACTGTCAAATACGTCCGGTTGTGGAACAACCTTAAAAGATTATGGATTTATTTTTAGGAACGATAAGGACCTTAAAAAAAAGGCTAAGCTAGTATCTGATTTAAGTAAAGATGTAACAGAGTATTTACTAGAAAATTTGAAATTAAATTTAAAGCCTAAAGATAAAAAATATAAAATAGCATATCACTCAGCTTGCTCGATGCAGCATGGTCAAAAAGTTCATAATCAACCTATGGAGCTACTAAATAGGACTAATAATGAAATTATGGAGATACCAAAAGGACACCTATGTTGCGGTTCTGCAGGCACATATAACATGCTTCAGTCTGAAATTGCTAATAAATTGCTAAAAGATAAAGTTGAAAATATTGAAAGCATAGAACCAGAAATCATTTCTACAGGAAATATTGGTTGCATTTCACAGATATCTAATGGCACAAAGATACCTATTTTACACACAATTGAAATTTTAGATTGGTATACAGGTGGTCCCAAACCTAAAGTGCTTAGCAATTTATAATGAAAAAAATATTGATAACTAGAAAACTTTTGAGATCAAATGAGGAAAAAGCCTCAACATTATGGAATGTTAATTTAAATCTTAATGATGAATTATATTCACAATCTAAATTAATACAACTTAGTCAAGGATGTGATGGAGTTTTAACTTCTTTGACAGATAAAATGGATGAGGACACTATAAATAAATTACCCAGCACAGTAAAAATATTATCAAACTTTGCTGTTGGTTTTGGAAATATTGATTTAAACGCAGCAAAAAAAAGAAATATAGCTGTAACAAATACCCCAGATGTATTGACTGATGCAACTGCAGAAATAGGGATACTTTTAATTTTAGGTGCTTGCAGAAGAGCAAGTGAGGGTATCCAAGCCGCAAAAGATGCTAATTGGAAATGGTCTGCTGATTATTTAATTGGCAAGCAACTAACCAACTCAAGATTAGGTATTTTAGGAATGGGACGTATAGGCCAAAAGATTGCGAGAATTGCGAAGTCTTTGGGCATGAAAATCCATTATCACAACAGATCCAAATTAAGCAATGATAAAGAGCAAGGAGCACAGTATCATGATAATCTAAAAGGCTTGATGGAAGTATCAGATGTTTTGTCTATTTGTTGTCCCGCATCAAAGGAAACAGTAAATTTAATTAACAGAAAAACTTTAGAGTATTTACCTAAAGGGGCTGTTGTAACTAATGTAGCCAGAGGAGATATAGTTGATGATGATGCACTTTTAGATGCCTTAGATAGAAGAAAGGTTTACGCGGTGGGTCTAGATGTATATAAAAATGAACCCAACTTAAATCTAGGATATCTAAAACACAAGAGTGCGTTTATACTCCCTCATCTTGGGAGTGCTACAAAACAAACTAGAACAGCTATGGCAAATCTTGCGATTGAAAACATCGAGGAATTTTTTCACACTGGAAGCTGTAAAAATAAAGTAAATTAAGAATTGAATTCTACTTAAAGTTGAAAATAAATAATTTTAGAACTATTTTAACCTAGGACTCCCAGTTCATTTTGTGCTTTAATAATACTAAGTTAATTAACTAATAAGAGGAGAAATAAATGATTAAAGACAAAAAATCGTTAAAAGGGAAAATTCCTTCAAGACGAAAGTTCTTTAAAGCAGCGGCAGTTACTGGTGCAGCAGCAACAGCAGCAGTAGCGATGCCAAATATTGCATTTGGAGCACCACAAACTCTAAAAATGCAAGCTGCATGGCCAAGTGGAGCTAATATCTTTTTTGAAATGGCAGGTGACTATTGCAAAATGGTTAACGACATGTCAGGAGGATCACTCAAAATCGATTTACAGCCCGTAGGAGCAGTAGTAAAAACAAGTGAAATCGGTTCAGCGGTAAGTACAGGAGCTGTAGATATGGGTCACTGGGTAACTGCTTATTGGTATGGT
>CESW01146361.1_pt1 | contig 17789 bp, 13 predicted proteins | sample 531171 | NCBI WGS metagenome assembly CESW01 (sample SAMEA2621859, study PRJEB7988) | marine metagenome | biome: marine biome (ENVO:00000447); feature: surface water layer (ENVO:00002042); material: "saline water (ENVO:00002010), including plankton (ENVO:xxxxxxxx)" | depth 5 m
CACCGTCTTTTTGTCAACTTTTCAACAAGTTTCGAAACACCAACCCTATCCGAACTTTCAGCAAATCCCACTGGTGGCGAAGGTTTGAATTTAGATTTAGACCCATCAAAAGCGATTAACTATGAGTTTGGATGGAAAACACAAAACTCTTCTGGATACTTTGATGCTACAGCTTTTTACATCCAAAGCTCAAATGAAATTTTGCCTTATGAACTGGAAGCCTTTCCTGGGCGCTCTTTTTACCAGAATTTTGGTGAAACAACTCGTTATGGATTGGAATTAGCAGCAGCTTATAAATTAAATCAATGGGGTTTTCAAGGAAGTCTAACTCAAGCAAAATATAAATTCAATGAGCAAAATAAAGATATGAACTCAGATCCTAAAAGTCTTCCGGGTATTCCAAATAGCCAAATTTTTCTCCAGCTTGAATATAATACTATTTCAAAATGGAAATGGGTGCTTTCTGCTGAACGAATAGGAAAATTCTATGCTAATAATAGCAATAGTGTGGAAATTAAATCTTTTGAAAAAGTAAGGTTTCAAGGTCAAAAAACAGTAGAATTGCCCTGGGGCGAATTTGATTTTTTTGGAGGTATTAATAATTTATTCAATACTATTTATTACGATAATATTCGGTTAAACGCATTTGGTGGAAGGTTTTACGAACCCGCTCCTGGCCGAAATTTTTATTTAGGGTTAAGCCTGAATTTGTGAGTTTATTTCTAAAGAAATCCTAAATTCCAGCCAAATATTTTTTATAATTAATCACTGAGTAAATTTCTATTTTTAATCCATGGGGAGATTACCTCTTTTTTTTGTAATTATTTTTTCTGGCGGATTACTATTTGGGCAAAGGATTAGTGAGAGAAAGCTTTTACATAAAATTAAAAATATTCCACAGCTCTCAGGAAGCTTTATTGGGATATCAATATCAGATTTGGATTCGGAGAAGAGTTTAGTAAGCTTAAATGAAGATCACTATATGACGCCTGGTTCAAATATTAAACTCTTGACATTTTTGGGGGCAATTCAAACATTTTTGAAAATTCCAGCTCTTGAATATTTTGAAGAAAACGACACTTTAGCTCATTTCAGATCTACTGGATACCCCCTTTTATTGCACCCTTTTTATCCTGACAATACCTTATTTAAATTTTTTAAAGAGAAGTCTAGGTGGACATACCATCCTGCAGATAACAAACCTTCTCAACTAGGCCCTGGCTGGTCATGGGATGACTATAACAATTATTATTCAGCATCTAGAAGCGTTTTTCCAATTTACGGGAATAGTGTCCTCGGAGTATTAAAGGGGAATGTTCCAGAATTAATTCCATCATTTAAGGTATTAAGAGACACTACGATTAGAAATTTTAAAAGGGAACAATCTGAAAATAAATTCAAATACAACACAAAAAAATGGCAAACTAAAGACACTATTTACCGCCCTTTTACCCCTAGCGACACATTATTTATAAGACTTTTAGGGGAATCTACAGAAACAAAAGTTTCGCTTACTAATAAGAAAGATTCTCTAGAATGGAAAACCTTGTACACGGGCAATGAAGAACTCATTTATAAAGGGCTGCTTCGTGATAGTGATAATGGAATTTCTGAAGCACTTTTATTAATGATTGCAAATAAAAAGGGAGGTACTTTTAAGACAGAAGTTGCTATCGATTTTTTAATTAATAATTGGCAAGGTTGGCTCCCCGATAAACCAGAGTGGGTTGATGGATCTGGGGTTTCCAGATACAATATGTTGACACCTAGAACTTTAGTTTCTGTACTTCAAAAAATTGATCAGGAAATCCCCTTTGAAACGATCCAAGCACTTTTTCCTAAAAGCGGAATTTCAGGTACATTAAAAACCTATAAAGGTCTTGAAAATGTATATGCTAAAACCGGAACATTGCGACACAATTTCGCTCTTTCAGGATATTTGCTTAGTTCAAAGCGGAAAAGATTTACTTTTTCTATTATGATAAATCACTTTACAGAGTCTAAAAATGAAATCCAAAAAGGAGTAAGAGAATTGTTGATCTGGCTTCAGCAAAAGCTGAAATAGGGGATTAATGTTTCACTTAAACAGTAATTTTTAAATCATAAACCAAAAAACATCAAATATTGTGAATAACTCTTTAGGAGGTAGAAACATCTAAAATATTGAAAATGAGACAATTAAAAATTCATTACAATTTACATAAGGTATTTCTTAACAATATTTTAGCTTTGGCACGAAACTTGCACGAATGTGTGCGTGCGAGATGCACAAGAATATTTTTAATTAATTAAACTATATCAAATGAAAAAAGGTTTATTATCAATTTTGGCAGCTTCGCTACTTGTAGTAGGATGTCAGGATTATGACGATCAATTTTCGAGCCTAGAGTCTCAAATTTCAGCATTGGCTTCTACCGTTGCTGGTTTATCTCAGGTTCAAAGTGATCTTGCTAGCCTATCTGGAACAGTTGCTTCTTTAGCAAGCACTGTAAACGGTTTAGGTGATGCTATTGATACAGCTGTTTCTGATGGGCTTACTGATATCCAAGCGGATATTGACGCTATCGAAACTGCGGTTGCTGACGTTGCTACTTCTGAAGAGGTTTCTTCTCTTTCTGACGCAGTTGATGCAGCTCAAGACGACTTAACTGATTTATTAGCTAACTCTTCAGTTTTTACTGGACCGCTTACAATAAATAATCAGTCAACTCTTGATGCTTTCTACAATATGGGTTCTGGCATAGCTATAGTCAACGGTGCAGTTGACATTGATGTTAGTGCCACAATGGATATTGCTAAAGTACAATCTGTTGTTGATAATATTTTAACAACTACTGGAGACTATGATTATAAAGCATTATCTACAGATATTGGAAAAGTAACTTTCAACAAACTTTCTGGTACTCAGTCTCTGACTGTTGAACAAGCTGGAGCGTATATGTTTAAAAGTCTTGTTTCTGCTGGAAACATCGTTCTTAAGGACACCTACAAAACTAAAGTAGATACAATTCATTTAGGAGCTTTAACAACAGTTACTTCTTTGAGTGACGGTACAACAGCCAATACTCTTGATTTTTCTTCTGCTGCAGAATTACACTTATCTAGCCTAACATATTATGCTGGAGGTAATTTAACTCTAAATACAAAAAGAGACGGTGTTCTCGACATTGGTGCATTAACAGACACTAATGCAGCTGCTGTAGTTGCTCCAATGACTTTAACAGTTGATGGACCAGCTAGTTTAACCATTTCTGGAATGGCAGGAGATACTTCTGGTGCTACTAAAGGTGCTATTACATTAACTAACGTTGGTACTGCCAGTATTTCTAATTTTGGAGGAACTATTACTTTAGGTACTGGTGTTGATAATGCAACTCTTGAAGATGTTGCAGTATCTCCAGTTATAACTGCTGCAGATGATCTAGTAACCCTATCAATTGAAGGTGTAACGGCTTATGGTAAAACATGGACTACTGCAGGAACTACAGCTCAAACTGCTGCTCTTGAAACAGCTAGTTTTATCGATGTTGCCCTTACTTCTACACAAGGGTCTTTAACTGACGTAACTATTACAGGGAAGGTTGATAGCTTTACTTCAACAAATGCAGATAACATCCAGAAAATGACTCTGGATAACCTAACCGCAAATGTTGTTAATGTTACTGGAGCTGCTGAAATGACAACTCTTACAACTGGTGCGTCAAAAATCAATGACTTCACATTGAATAACAATGATGATCTAACAAGTGTTGCACTAGATTTTGATGTTTATACAACTGTTGTTGCGTCAACTGCAACTGCCGATGCATCAGGAGATATTAATATTACAGGAAACAAAAAACTTGCTTCTTTAACAGTTCATGTTAAGTCAGCAAATGATATTGATATTGACACCAATGATGCTTTAGCTACAATCAATTTCCCATTTTTAGCCACTGTTGGTGGAACAAATGCAGATATTGATATTTTTGATAACGCTTTAGTTGCAACTTCTGTAACAGATAACTACGATGCAGATGCTGCAGGAGCTGCAATTACTACTAATGGTACAACTAACACTGGAACCTATGCTACTAGTTCTAATATAGGAACTCTTACAGCTTGGATTGATGCAGTAATTACAGCAGGTACAACTGCTACACTTGCAGTATGGTTTGATACTGTTTCTGAAGTAAAAGTTGCTGATGTTAACGGTACTATTACTACTACCAATCCTGGAGAAAAAGATGGTGCTATCTATCATGTTGCGGCTAATGCTGCAACTTACTATGCCGCTGTTTATATTGTACCTGGAGTATCTAAAGTTTCCACTATGGACGGAGCTATTGCTGGTGAAACTAGATCTTATGTCTTTGATTTAAAAAGAGATGGTTTAGGAAACATTAAAGCTTTAGGCGCCCTAGAAGGGGTTACTGTAAAATATGGTGCTAATGCAGCTGATATAGTTAGTTTTGTACAAAATTCTACAACTAGAACTACAGTTCAAAGCCTTGTAGATTACATGAATGCTGATACTTCGCTTGCCTCGGCAAATTTAAACATTGATGCGGCAATTGATTCTGGTGAAAAATATGTTTACTCTGTTTCTTACCTTACCACTTCAAACTCTGTAAATAGCGCTGGTAAAGTTTCTGTTGCAGGATCTATTAATGCATTGTTTGGAACTAAAGTTGATGGAACTGCTCAATTGCTTTCTACTCATTTAGTAGCTAATAATGGTGCTAATGAAATTGCTGAAGGTTTAAGAGTTGCAATCAACAACTTAGCTGGATACAATGCTGTAACTAGTACAAGTGGAGCAGGAGCATTAAATACATTTGTTGTAACTCGTAATGTTTCTGGAACAGCAACTGTAGATAAATCACCACTTATGGCTGCTGCCCCAACATTAGATATTGTTATTGATGCAGCGATGACATCTACAACTGCTGTTTTAGGTGGAAATACAGATGGATATAAAACCGTATCTCACTTGTCTAATACTTTTGCAGCATCTAGATTTAGTATTGCTGATGTTGTACCAGTTCTACAAAGTAACCTTAGAATTACTCTAAGAGACACTTCTGGTCTAGGAATGTCTGGTAGCGTTACAATGACAGCTGGTCAAGGTGGAGCGACTGTTGCAGATTCAAAGTCTAATACAGCTATTACCATGGGTACTGGTGCGAATACTGGAGATTTATTAATCCCTTATCTACTTGTAGATGGAGTTAGTATTGTTTCAGCTTCAACGAATGTATCTTCTGGTACTACTGACACAACTGCGACTACATATTATGTTGCAGGTGCTGCTGCCGGTGGAACTGAATCTGTTTCAACCGCAGCTGTAACTGCTATTACAACTGACAGAACTGGTTGGATACCTGCTGGTAGCTAATCATTTAACTTTCAGTTAAAATCAAGCCCCTTCATATCGAAGGGGTTTTTTTTTTAATTTATATTTGTTTTAATGATGAGTGATAAAATTACAGGCCTAATATATTTAATACTTTTAAGTATTACGGGATTTATAAATTCAGAAAATGTAATTGATGTAGTGGGGATTCAATGGTACTATTTGTCGTATCTGAACATTTTTTTTCTGGGATTTACTTTGTTAAAAAGACTTTTACAAAATAGAAAAGAAAACAACATCTCTTTTTTGAGCAATCCATTAATAATATTATATGTAATATTCTTTTTGTTTTGTTCTTTATCATTAGTATTCTCAATAAACCATTCTGTTTCAATCATTGCATTATCCAAACTATCTATTACTTTAATCTCTCTTTTTCTTTTTGAAGAATTACAAATATTTAAAAACTTTAATATTAATCAACTATCGATTTTATTTTCAACATATTTGCTAATTGAGGTTTTCCTAAGTATCAAACCCTTTTTTGAAATAATTCAAGTTACGGATTATGATTTCTCGATGGCCGATCAATTTTTAAGGGGTGCTGCTGCAAATAAAAATATTACATCAGCATCAATTGCTTTTAAAATCCCTTTTATTTACTTTTTGATCTTTAAGTACAAAAATATATTTTTAAGAATTTTTCTATTAATAATCTGTACTACAGCTTTTTTTAATTTAATTATATTGTCATCTAGAGCAATAATTTTATCAGTTACTATCTTTTCATTATTTTATCTTACTGGATCTATAATCTCTTCATATATATCAAATTATAATTCAAAATTAATTTTGAAAAACCTTTTTATATTTTTTATTCCAATTGTAATGGCATTAGGAATATCAAATACTTATTTTAAAAATGAATCGACTAATATCGGAAATAGAATTTCAAGTATTAATTCTGATGATGTTTCATCATCAACTAGATTTAGATATTACACTAAAGGAACGAATTACGCTTTAAAAAATCCTTTTCTGGGAGCAGGAATTGGAAATTGGCAACTAATCTCCATAAAACTTGACTCTGATAGTTTAGAGAGCTATATAGTTCCATATGTTGCGCATAATGATTTTATTGAATTAGCAACTGAAATTGGAATTTTAGGAGCAGTTATATATTTGATATTTATTTTATCATCGCTATACTTTCTTGCCAAAATGTTTTTCTACAAGAAAATTGAATATAGCCATAACGCTATACTAATATTAGCAATCCCAGGGATAATCTATTTTTTTGACGCAAATCTTAATTTCCCTCTTTACAGACCAATAATGCTTGTTAATATTTTATTTTATTCGACATTTATTTATGGTCTTTATAAGCACCAAAATTTGAAAAACCTCAAATGAAAGTGAAAAATATTAATATATGGATTTTAGTTATTTTATTTTTGGCATCTATTTCAGCACATTTTGTACATCACAAAAATTATAATTCCTATAAACAACAAGTTAAAATTTTTAGAGATATAAATTCATCAAATTACTCTAATACTTCTCCAGAGTTTTACAATAATTTGGAGATTAATATTCCTAATTTATCTGTAACATCGATACCTATTAAAGCAGTAAAAGGGATATATATTCAAGTTAATGAACCATTAGACAGTATTGAAAAGGCAAAAAATTTACTACACAAATCTATTAAAGACAACCCTTTTTTGATGTATTCTGAAGGCAACTTATCTGAAATATATTTTGCGCTTAGAAATTATGACAGCGCATATTATTATGCAAGAAAATCTTTTTTAGGACTACCAAAAAATGCAATACATTTTGCTATGATGGGAAAGCTTTATGCAAATAAAGGTCATTATGATAGTATAGTCATTGCGTTTAATAAAATAAACTCACCACCCAGATCTGATATAACAAAAATATTTTTAGCATCAATGGTAAATTTTTATGATGAAATTGACGATTCTCTAAAAAACTCAGTAATGAAAATTGCTAAAAGTGCAAAAAATAGATACCTAGATAAAAATGAATTGCAGACTCTAGCAGATTACGTAATAAAAGGGAAAAAATTAGTCGATAATGCACTTGATTATCAAGAAAAAGGGCAAAAATTACTTTTCGAAAAAAATTATAATGAAGGAATAGAACTTTTCAAAAAAGCATTAGAAATTAGGGATGGAAATATTTCAATTATTCAAACAATTGGTCTTGCATATTATAACATAAGAGAATATAGAAAGGTTATAGATTACATGGGACAAATTGAAAAGGTGAATGTAAAATTAGACCCTCTTAGTTTATATATTACAGGAATGTCATATCATTTTTTGCGTGAGCCTCAAAAATCATGTCAATACCTTTTAAAATCTAAAAAATTTAAGAATAAGCAGGCATCGGATGCCTATGATGTTTTATGTATAAAACAATAATAAGCAAGATTGTATAACAAGAATTATCAATTGTAATACAATTAGAGCTTTTGTAGAATCATTAGTTTTATTTAAAAAGTAATGGTGCAAATGGTTTTGATCAGGATGAAAGGGAGATTTAAAACTCATAATTCTTATTATAAACACTCTTAGTAAGTCGATTAAAGGGTATAAGAGTAATATTATCGTAAAAAGTGTTTTATTAATGGTAATATTACTATGGAAATTATATTGATCGCTTAAAATATAAAAAATATAAGTTGCAATTAAAGTACCAAGTATAAGTGACCCTCCGTCTCCTAAAAATACTTTCTGCTTTTTTTTAAAATTAAAATAATATAAGGGGAGCATAGAAAAAATAGTTATTAGACCAAGCATATACATCTTGGTATAGTTAAAACTAAAAAATTCTATCAAAGCAATGGACTTAATAACTTCTGTTATTGCAAGACCATCAATGCCATCAATAAAATTTATAGAATTCACAATTACTAGAAAAACGAAGACTGTGGTTATTTGAGCCCAAATCCATGGGATATTATAAATCCCAAAAAGGCCTTGATAATTTGTAATTGCATAGCCTTGATCAATAAGAATTTTGGCAACTATAATTTGGAGTAAAAATTTCAGTTTGAAGTCAGCACCATAAAAGTCATCATAAACCCCTATAATAAACATTATTCCGATTGGAATAAAAAGAGAATAGTCAAAAAGTTGTTCTTCATTAAAATAAAAAAATGTAGATATCAACATTAAACAAGAAAAAATTCCAATGCCTCCAGTCCTAGTGGCCAATGTGTTATGAGAACTTCGATGATTAAAATCATCAAACTTTTTGTAATAAATAAAAATCTTTTGCACGCTGTAATGAAGAATAGAACTTAATCCAAATGCTGCAATAATTAAATAAACTATCATGATTTAAGATCTACTTGATATAAGTTTTTTTAAAAATAGTATTTTAGTAAATATATGTAATGATATGGCAAAAACTAGTCCAAACACTTTCAATTCTATTAAAACTATTGGACCAGCAATGTTAATCCTTTATTTGTGCATCGGCTTTATTCCAAATTGGGAAGCAGTAGATAAAATTGCTCCACAATGGCTATCTATGAGTATTTTGAACTTTATTACTCTTTTATATTTTCTATTCAATAAAGATTCAATAAGCCGTATTTTGACTATAAACTTAAAAGCTACATTAACATTAGCATATATAGGTTTTATTATTTGGGCTCTTGGATCTTATTTTTATGCTATTAACTCCACTGAAGTGGTCGTAAACATTTCAAGACAAGCCAACGTTATGTTAATGTTTATGGCAATGTTTACTTTTTTATTCTCTTTAAAAAATAAAATTCGACTTATTCCCTGGATTATAACTTTGATTTTATCATTTGAAATTTATGCTGTTTTAAACCAAGCAATTGAGATGATTAAAACTAGCGGAATATTAGATCCAGGAACTTTGAAAGGAGTAACAGCAAATAGAAATATTACTGCTTTTTCAATAGCTATAAAAATCCCTTTTCTTTTATTTCTTATACATTTTGAAAAAAAAATGTGGATTAAATTATTGCTAAGTCTGGTTACTTGTGCTAGTCTTTTATGTCTCTCTATGATTGAATCAAGGGCATCTTTTATAGCTATTGGTTTTATGACTACTATGTACTTGATTCTACATCTAATAATCTTTTTTAGAATAAACAGAAAATTGTCACAAATTTTACAAATAGGGTATTTGATAATTCCTCTTATAATTGCAATTTTAATTAATCAAACTATACTCTCTGATAAGGGAGCAGATGCTCTATCTCGTGCTGCATCGATATCTATAAGCACAAATGATGGCTCTGTAAACCAAAGACTGCGTTATTATGAGGATGTATTAACCCATGTAGCTTCAAACCCTATTTTAGGTGTTGGTCTTGGCAATTGGAAGTTAAAATCGATAAACTATGATTCAAAGGATATAATTGGTTATGTAGTACCGTACCATGCGCACAGCGATTTTATCCAGTTAGGAGCTGAGTTAGGAATTTTTGGATTTTTACTTTATTTGGCAATTTTTTTGATAGCAATATATTATGTCTACTATTTGATTAGATTTTCTAATCTGGATCTAAACGAGAAAGTTTTTTTGTTCTTGATGCTAACCGCATTGGGGATTTATAGTGTTGATGCGAATCTTAATTTTCCGATTGCAAGACCGCAAGTATTAGTTGTTTGGTCCTTAGTCATCGCATTAATTACGGGGTACTATCAAAAATATAAACTGAAATCTATAGTAATTAATAAAAAAAATAATATAAGCTTGTTGTTCCTAGTTCTTGGTATTCTGGGTGTAATTCCAAGTATTTATGTCAGTAATAAAGTATATGAATCTCTAAAAGGGCAGATGTTTTTACTTCAGGACTTTAATTCAAATAGTTTTAATATACCCCTAAATCAAGTTGAGAGTATTGTGCCCGATATTCCTAATATTACTGTAACTACAATTCCAATAAATTCTGTTAAGGCGAGATATTTTGTAAATGCCAAACAATATGACAAAGCTCTATCGATGTTAGATAAAGGAACAAACGCTAACCCTTATCTTTACTATAGTGAGATATTAAAAAGTCAGATTTTTAGAGAAAAAGGACAATTAGATAGCGCCAAAGTATATGCCAAAAAGGCTTTTTTTGGACTTCCAAATAATGATCTTCATTCATCCACTTATCTTAACCTAATAAATTTGACAAGAGACAGTCAGGCACTTGAGGATTCTTTTGAAGTACTTACTTTTAAAAATAAAATTAATAATTGGAAAAATTATTTAATTATAGCTAGTGGTTTGTATCCAGCTGGTGATCCATTAATATCAAAAAGGGCAAAAAAAGCACAAGAAATTTTTCCAAATAACCAAGATATTCAAGGCCTTTATCGTCAGATAGCAATTGGAGAAGCTGGTATAAGTACTTCAACTGGATATGCTACAAAAGGACTTGAATTTTTTAATAAGCAGGATTATAAAAATGCAGCTCAGCAGTTTGAGAAAGCCTTGGAGGTCAATCCACTGGATTATTCGCATTTTGAAAATGCAGCGACCGCAAATTACTTAATAGGAAATTTGGAGAAAGCCCTTGAACAGATTGACGTTGTTATTAATGATCTGAATCCTTTGAACGGAAAGTGTGAATACATAAAAGCCATAATATTTATTAAAATGGGTGACCCCATTGGAGCTTGTCCACTTCTTGCAACAGCTCGAGATTCAGGGTTTACACAAGCTGAAGCCAGTTTTGATCAGGTTTGTAGATAATAAAATTTTTTTTTTAATAAAAAAAAGCCTCTAAATAAATGTTAAAAATAAAAATATATCATAAATAGTTTTGTTATTTAATTATTATCAAGTACTTTTGGTACTCATTAATGATTAAAATTCGTTTGATAAAATTTAATTCCCTTAACTTAATTGCTCCTCCTATTACTTTAAGGGTTTTTTCTTGAAAACAATGGAAAAAAAATGGTTTGTCATTTATACCCGACCTCACCAAGAGATTAAAGTTTCTAAGCAGCTTTCTGCTATGGATATAATTAATTATTGCCCTACAGTAAAGTTTTTAAAACAATATTCTGATAGAAAGAAAAAAGTTAAGAAACCGCTTCTATCTACCTATGTTATGGTGAATTTAAAAGAAAGTGAGCGAAGTAAAGTTTTCTCATGTTCTGGCGTAATTCGCTATTTATTTTACCAAGGAAAACCAGCAATTGTAACTTCTTCTGAGATAAGACAAATGCAAGATTATCTAAATGGAATTTATTACAATATTAAAGTATCTGCTCTTTCTTTAGGTCAGATGCATAAGATAACTCAGGGGCCCTTTTCAGGGATTTCTGGAAGAGTCGTTGAAAAAAATAATACAAAAGTTAAATTAGAGCTACAGTCCTTAGGAATGAGTATTACACTGAATAAACAAGCTGCCTAAGTTTAACTTTTTTCAAAATTGGATTGAATATTTAACTTTGCCCTTTTGGGACAAACGCGGCGGAGCCGTCCTAAAAAACAAATATTTTTTTATGCTAGGAGAGCTAATTACTTCTAAAACACGTCTTAGATTATTGATTAAATTTTTTATCTCACAGGCTAACAGGGGTTATCTTAATGGTCTTGCTACAGAAATGGGAGAATCTACTAATGCCATACGAAAAGAACTCAATCACTTACAAGGAGCAGGGTATTTAGAAAAAGTTAAAGTGGATAATAAAATAGAGTACAAAGCGAACATAAATCATCCCCTTTTTGATGTAATGCAAAAAGTAGTTTTTAAACACTTAGGATTAGAAGATGTGGTTGAAACTGTTCTCGAGCGAATTGGAGATGTTGATCAAATAATCCTTGTGGGAGACTATGCAAAAGGAAACGATTCCGGACTTATTGAAGTTTTTTTAATCGGCCAGGCACTCAACATGGAATATATTGCTCAATTAGAGGATAAAATAGAAGACCTTATAAACCGAAAAGTGAGTTTTTACTTGGCTTCTAAATTTTTAACTGATACAGAACATATTGTTCTTTTTAATTCAAAAGATAAATGATTTCATTAGAAAGTGAAAATCGTCATTGGTTAAAATGCAATCATAAGAATTAAAGACGATTATAATAGAGCGTAAATGAGTAAACCTAAAGCGATTATTGTTTCTGGATATTTCAACCCTTTACATAAAGGACACCTTGAGCTTTTTGAAAGGGCAAAAAGTAATGGGGATGAGTTATGGGTAGTTGTCAACAATGATTTCCAACGTGAGTTAAAGGGGAGTAAAGAGTTTATGGATGAGAATGAACGCCTCATTATTGTAAGTGCTATTGGAATAGTAGATAAGGCTCTAATTTCAATTGACAAAGACAAAACTCAGTGCGCTACTCTATCAGATTTAGCTGATAAATATTCTGAGAATTACACACTTTATTTCGCAAATGGAGGCGATCAGAATAATGATTCTATTCCAGAAGTTCCAATATGCAGAAAAAAAAGGATTGGTCTTCTTGATAGATTAGGAGATAAAATTCAATCTTCTTCTTGGCTTTTAAAAAAATAAGATGCAGATAAAAAGTATTTGTTGTATTGGAGCGGGTTATGTAGGAGGACCAACTATGGCAGTTATTGCCCTTAAATGTCCTCATATAAATGTTACTGTAGTCGATGCTAATTCAGAAAAAATTAAATCTTGGAACGGGCCTCTTAATTCGTTACCTGTATACGAGCCTGGTTTAGCAGAGGTAGTTGAGCAAGCACGAGGCAGAAATCTCTTCTTTTCTGACAATATAGCTGTTAATATAGAAAAGGCTGAGATGATTTTTATGGCGGTAAATACCCCAACAAAAACCGAAGGAGAGGGAGCTGGCATGGCAGCGGATCTTCGTTATGTGGAATTTTGTGCAAAAGACATTGCCAAATATTCCAAATCTGATAAAATAGTAATTGAAAAGTCCACCCTTCCTGTTCGAACAGCTGAAAAGATTAAAGAGATTTTAGAGGAAAATTCTAGTGATATTCATTTTGAAATTTTATCTAATCCTGAGTTTTTAGCAGAAGGTACTGCAATTCAAGATCTGTTTAAATCTGATCGTGTTTTAATTGGAGGTGATAAGTCAGAATCTGGGCAAAAGGCCGTTCAATCTCTTGTGGATATTTACGCCAATTGGATTCCAAAAAGCAAAATCCTAACGACTAATGTGTGGTCTTCTGAGCTAGCTAAATTGGCTTCAAATGCAATGCTTGCTCAAAGAATTTCTTCGATAAATAGTCTTTCAGCCCTCTGTGAAAAGACAGGAGCTGATATTGACCAGCTTTCTAAAGCCATAGGAATGGATCATCGTATAGGCCCATATTTTTTAAAAGCTTCCGTTGGTTTTGGAGGAAGTTGTTTTAAAAAGGATATTTTAAATCTTGTTTATTTATGTAAACATTATGGCCTAGATGAGGTAGCTGAGTATTGGAATCAGATTATTAAAATCAATGAGTATCAAAAAAAGCGTATAGTGAAAAAAATAATTAAAAGTTTTGATGGCCAAATCAAAGATAAAAATATTACAATTTTAGGATGGTCTTTCAAAGCAAATACAAATGATAGTAGAGAAAGTGCCTCGATAGATGTCGCTAAACATTTAATTGAATTAGGTGCAAAACTTATAATTTATGACCCTCAAGTAAATAAAGAAAATATCATTAGAGATTTGGGGATTTTAGGTGAGAAATCAAATTATAAAATTATTCCTAATAATACTAAAAGTCAAAAAAAAATCTCTTTTAAAAAAATTAAAGACTTGTTTATAAATGTTCATGCAGTTGCAATTTTAACAGAATGGGATGAATTCAAAATGTATAATTGGCCCCAAATCATAAAAACATCAGAAACCAATATTAAAATATTCGATGGTAGAAATATACTATCAGGAATCAGTAATATAAATAAAATTTAAAAACACTTAATAAATGCATAAAATTGTCCATAAACCTTGGGGGAAAGAAGAATGGCTTGAGTTAAATGATTCCTATTGCTATAAAAGAATATATATTAATGCAGGATATAAGACTAGTTACCAATATCATAATTTTAAGAGAGAAACTAATTATATAATCGAAGGGAAGGCTGAGGTTTGGTTGGAGGATGATAATGGTGTTGTTCAAAAATCAATAATGAAGGCAGGAGATTTTTTTAACGTTCACCCCCCAAAGAAGCATCGTGTAATTGCAATCACAGATTTAATTCTTCAAGAAGTATCAACTCCTGAGGTAGACGATGTTTTTAGAATTAACGATGAGTTTAATCGTCATGATGGTAAAATTGAAGCAGAACATTCTACACCAGCTGTTTTAATATTATCTGCGGGAATGGGGACCAGACTCTCTAATTTAACAAAGCATATAAATAAGGCTTTGATACCAATTAATAATGAGGCAATAATTTCAAAAATAATTAAAAAATTTCCTAAAAATTATGAGTTCATAATAACTTTAGGCTATAAAGGACAAGAATTGAGAGAATTTTTGGAACTCTCCTTTTTAGATTATAAATTTATTTTTGTTGATGTTCAAAATTTTAATGATGTTGATTCTGGACCAGGTGCAACTGCTATTTTATCCAAGAAATATCTACAAAGGCCTTTTTATTTTATTGTTTCAGACTGTATAATTGATTCTCCCATACCTCATCTTGACGGGAATTGGCTTGGAGTTCAAGAAACTAGTTATCCTGAAAAATATTCAACTTTAAATTTTGACGAAAAGGAAAACATTATAGAATTTAAACAAAAATCAACTGATGGCTACAAATATGCTTTTACTGGAATTGCAAGTATATGGGATTATAAAACTTTTTGGACTGAACTTGAGTCTAATATGATAAAAGGTGAAATTATAAATGCATTCAACAACATAAAAAAATATAAAAAATTTAAAGCCAAAAAATTAAAATGGTTTGATACAGGAAATCTTGATGATCTTAACGTAACAAAAAAATACTTTAAAGATCATCCAATTTCGTTAGAGAAGAATACTGGTCAAATAGGCTACGTAGGTGATGACTTTATAAAATTTAACCCAAATAAAAAGGTAATTTCTAATATAGCAAAAAGAGCAAAAATACTTAACAATCTTATACCTCAATCCTTTGAATCATCAACGAATTTTATAAAATATAAATGGATCGATGGAGATACACTTTATAAAATAGATTCTTTAAAAGTATTCAAAAAATTCTTAAGTTTTTTTGATGAACTCATTGGTCAATCAAATTTTAAATCAATTAAAAAAGAAAATATTTCTAAATTTTATTTTGAAAAAACAAATTCTAGAATTAAACTCTTCACTGAAAAAAATGGAATTAATTATCTCGAAGATTCTTTTTCTATTAACGGTAAAATTTACAAGCCATTGAGTGAATATATAAAAAATTTAAAATTTGATAATTTTGAAAAATCTAAAATATATGATTTATTTCATGGTGATTTACAGTTTGACAATATTATTTATGATTCAAAAAAGGGTAAATTTTCATACATCGATTGGAGAGATTCCTTTGGGGGAGATACTGATGGAGGAGACATATATTATGATTTTGCAAAGCTTTATGGAGGGTTAATTTTTAATTATTTTGACATCAAAAGCTCAGATATTATTAATTTTGAAAAAGGAGATAGTATTGTAAATTTCAAAATTGAAATCTCAAATAACTTAAATACTTTCAGAGATATTTATGAGAAATGGTTGGATGAAAAAGGATATGATTTAGACTTTGTTAAATTTATAACAGCTATCATTTTTTTAAATATGTCTCCGTTACACGAAGGTAATTTTAGTAAAATATTATGGTTTAAATCCATAGAAATGTTAGCTAACTTTGATCAATAAAGAAACTAAAATATTTTGTTCTTTTTCTAAGAATCCAGGTAATAATGGATGCATTTTTTTTAATGAAAAATTTAAAACTAACAATATAAATGCAATTTATAAATCCTTTTTTTCTGACGACATAAAAAAATCAATTGAAGCAGTCAAAACACTAGGCATTTCAGGATTTGCTGTAAGCATGCCCTTCAAAGTTGAAATCTTAAATTATGTAGATAGTATTGACAAAGTAGCACAAACTATCGGTAGCTGTAATACAGTTATTAATAAGAACGGTAAGTTAATTGCATATAACACCGATTGGCTTGGAATCAAGAAATTTTTATTACAGACTCAGATTCCAACATCAATCTTAATTGCAGGTAATGGTGGTTTTAGTAAAGCAGTTCAATACACTTGTAATAAAATGAATATTTCTTTTAAGTTAATTAATAGAGAGAATTGGTCATATTTAAAAAAAACAAAAGAAACAATTTTTAATGCAACACCTGTGAATATTGATACCAAAAATAATCTTATTGATGCTAGGCCTTCGGAACACGATGGGAAAATTATTGCCAGACTTCAAGCTGAAGAACAATATAAACTTTACATACAATGAATATTAAATTTTTTATTGGGCCAATGTCCAAAAATATTATTGATGCAATAATTGAATTTCAATTATCTTCATCAATATATGTAGGCTTAATTCCAAGCAGAAGACAAATCGAATTTGATGGTGGATATTGTAATAATTGGACAACAAAAGAGTTTAGTGAATATGCAAAAGGGTTAATTATAAAAAGAGATCACTCCGGTCCAGGCCAGGGATATTTAGATGATGATGGTTATGTTTCACTAAGTTATGACTGCAAACATTTTGATTATATTCATATAGATCCATGGAAAAAATACCCTCTTTATAGTGATGGATTAAAATGGACCAAGGATATGATATCATACTGCTATAATCTAAATCCAAAAATTAAATTTGAAATAGGGACGGAACAAAGTATTAGATATTTTGAACCTTCAGAATTAGACGATTTGGTAAGGGATTTAAAAAAAAGCTTACCAGAATCATCCTATAGAAATATTGAATACCTAGTAATCCAGTCAGGGACTTCTCTTTCATCAACATCAAATACAGGGGTATATGATAGGGATAGGTTAATGTCTATGATCCAGATTGCAAAAAAGCATAATTTAAAATCAAAAGAACATAATGGAGACTATATTCCTGAGTACTTAATATATGAAAAAATGGAATTAGGATTGGATTCTATAAATATTGCTCCAGAATTTGGACTCATAGAGACTCAGACATATTTAGATGAAATTAAAGACCCAAAGATCTTAGATCGATTTTGGGAAATTTGTTTTGAATCAAAACGGTGGGTAAAATGGGTAACTGATGAATTCGATCCTTTAAAAGAAAAAATTCAACTAATTAAAATATGTGGGCATTATGTTTTATCTCAAAAGGAATTTATAAATAAGGTAAAAATTCACTTCCCCAAAATAGATTATAAAATAAAAAATAATATTAAAACCAAACTAAATTCATTACATGGACTATAGACCTAAAACAATTTTCTGTGATATAGATGGAACTCTAGTGAAGCA
>CESW01019084.1_pt1 | contig 17771 bp, 17 predicted proteins | sample 531171 | NCBI WGS metagenome assembly CESW01 (sample SAMEA2621859, study PRJEB7988) | marine metagenome | biome: marine biome (ENVO:00000447); feature: surface water layer (ENVO:00002042); material: "saline water (ENVO:00002010), including plankton (ENVO:xxxxxxxx)" | depth 5 m
TTTAATTTAATATTGTAATCTCCTACATCTGTTGATGGTCTAAATTTAATTTCTTTTAGAGATGTTTTTTTTGTTTTTGTATTTGAGGATTGTGTACTTTTCTTTTTAGTGAAGACATATTTACCATAGTCTAAAATTTTACAAACAACAGGCTCAGAATTGCTTGGAGTAACCTGAACAAGATCTAGTGAATACTCTTCAGCCTTTTTAATTGCTTCTGCAGTTGAGATAATACCCTCTTTGTTACCGTTCTGATCTATAAGCATTACTTTTTCTGCTCTAATAGCTGAATTAATTGGAAGAGTCTTTTTTTTCAAAATAATCTAATAAATGTTATGAAGTTTCTCTTAAGAAAGCTTGATGTACTGGACTGAAACTGATGATGCAAAATAGATGGGTTTCTCTGATATTTATTTAATAGATTTTTTATGAATTTTAAACTAAAAAAGTAAATTTCTCTAGGTGTTTATGGCTGTAATATAAAGTTGTTCCATTTCTCTCCATTTTTTTCATAGACTGTTCTTTTATTTAGTCTAAACTTATTTCCTTCCCAAAATTCAAAGCTATATGGCTCAAAGGAAATGCCTCCCCAATGCTCAGGTCTCTTTGACAAGGAACTTTTATTTTTCAGAGCCGATAAATATTTTATTTTTACATCCTCGAAAGATTCAACTGTCTTTGATTGATCTGAGCTGACTGCAATTGCATTCTTTTCTTCAGACCTCTCAGCATAATGTTTATCAGAAATCTCTTTTGATGTTCTAAAGACTCTAGCTTTTATTCTTATTTGAGTATTTATTTTATTCCAATAAAACAACACACTTGCTTGAGGATGCAACTCTAAAGAATTAACCTTAGGTGAGTTGTAATTAGTAAAGAAAATCCATTCATCTTTAATAACATACTTAAGATTAACAAATCTTGAGCTTACTTCCTCAAAATTTTTATTATAAGAGCTGACTGAAATTGCTTCGATTGAGCTTTGATTGGCCTTAAGGGCTTTAGTATAAAGCTCATTGAAAACAAGATATGGCTCATCTTTTGGAAGATCTATAAACTTAACCATTTATTCTAGTCAGTTATTGAATTAAGAGAAGCAAGTGAAATAGCAAGACTGCTTACGATTGGAGCAATTACAGCACCAAATTCTAACCCTTCAACAGAAGTTAAGTCTCTTGGAACGTAAATAACTGATCCAGGATAAATTTTCCCATAATTGCCTGCAAATTTCTTAATCCTAACTCTTTCACTTTCTCCATTTGGATGAACAATTATTATCGAGCTATTGTCTGCAAATTTATTTAAGCCTCCTGATTTATCAATATAATTATTTATATTATCTCTAGGTGAATAAACAAGCGTGCCAGGATTTAGGACTTCCCCAAAAATATAGACAACATCTTTGTAATAAGGAATATGTATTTTATCACCTGGTGAAAGCCTGTAATCAAGATCAGGGTTATTTTCGAGAGTCTCGATAGAGAATTCTGTAACAATTCTTCCATTTGCTTCTGTCTCTTTAAATTGAGTTAGAAGACTTGGAACAAAATTTAAATCTATTTTTTTTGTAACTGAGCCCATGGTGGAAAGGGATTTTATAGCTTCATTATAAAGCCTCTCATTAAATGCTTCCTCTAAAGATTTAGCATTAGAGTTAAATAAAGCTGCTCCTCGAATATACGCATCTTCCCTGAAGCCACCAACTTCTCTTAAAAGCTCAAGAAGAGTTTGATTTTGTTTTAAAATATACTCACCGGGGAACCTAACTGCTCCTGAAACAGTGACAGGTTTACTGATGAAATCTTCATCCTGGGAGAGATACATATCATCAGTTTTATATTTTTTATACGGAACGAAAACTTTATCTCTTGCTTGAAAAATATATTTTTTTGAAGAATTTATGTCTCCTCTAAGAGTTTTGATATTGTTTTTACTCTCTCTTGTAAGAATATATTCAGCTTCTAGATTAGCATCATTTGAGAAACCACCAGCAAAATTTATTATCTCTTCAACACTTTCACCAGGCTTAAATTCATAAATAGCTTGTTGGTTGACTCCTCCTATAACAGGTACAAAGTTATTTGATACAGGTACCACTATAGAGTCCCCCGATCTTAGGGAAATATTTTCAGAAGTATCGCCGTATACAAAAATATCATATAAGTCTATTTCTTTAATAATTTCTCCATTTCTTTTAATAACAATTGATCTAAATGAACCACTATCGCTAACACCACCAGCTGTATTAATTGCATGTATCACTGAGGAATATCCACCGAGGACATAAATTCCAGGAGCATTTACAAATCCGGTAATTAAAACTTCAATATCTCTTATTTCCTTAATTGAAACTATTGCCTCAGTACCAATGAAAAGTTTTTGTATTTTAGAGTTAATTAGTTTTTTTGCGTCATTGAGAGAAATACCTGCAAGATTAATAAGACCTAAATCTTTGATAAAAATATTACCTGATCTATCTATTCGAAGATCCATTTGATCATTTCTAGAGCCAATTAAGTTGACCCTTACAAGGTCATCAACATCCAAAATATAATTGGGGTCTGCTGATGGATCGTTAATTGGCATAAAGGTTGATGGAAAACCTTGGAAAAAAGTGCTACCAAACTTTTTTAAGCCATCATCTTTATGTTGTTTAAAAATTTGTGTCTTAAATCCAGTATAGTTTTTTTGAGGTAATGAAGTTTGATTGGTAGAAATTTGATTTTGTATATCCTTTTTGATGGACTCGGGTAAGGAATTAATAAAGTCGGAATCAAGAGATTGTGCAAATAGAGGTATGTTTAAAAAAAAGACAAATAAAGATGATATTTTTATGATGTTCATAATATAATCCGTAATTATAACTATACTCAATGAGAATATATATAAGAAATGATTAATAAAACTTTTAATTACATGCGTGAGTATGGCCTCTTAGAAACTGCAAAAAAAATTCTAAGTGTTCTCTCAAGAAATCTTTTAAAAATGAAAACAGCGGTATCATCTAGAAATGAAGTTGGGTATGAACAAAAACATAGTTTAGATTTTAATTTTCCTATATCCAAAAATCCTCTCATCTCTGTTTTAGTTCCTCTATTTAAACCAAGCAAAGCAAAACTAAAAATACTCAATGAAAGTTTTAATAATTTAAAAAGAGATTATCCAAAAGTTGAGTTCTGTGTTCTTTTAAATGGATCTACTGATTCAGATAAAAATAAAGTAGTATCAGCATTAGGTGATTCAGTAAAATATTTTTTTGAGCCAGATAATATAGGATTTTCAAAAGGTATTGACTTGTTATCGGAAGTTTCTATCGGCGAAGTTATGCTTCTTCATAATGATGATGCCAAATATATAAAAGGCATCGATGAAATTTTAAAAATTCTTAGAAAAAAGAAAGTTGCTGCCTGCGTTCCCAAAGTCAAGTTTATGCAGAAATTTTTTGAAATCTCTATGCAAGTAAATGAAAGCCAAGTAGTCACACTTGAACCATACAAAAAAGACAATGATTATAATGCAAAGGTTTTTCCAGAAGATGATGAGCACCAACTAAATAAAGGAAAAATTAAAATATTTAAAATATCTGATGATACTGAAGAGTTATATTTATCCTCTGATAAATTAAGTTCTATCAAGATATTTATTGATGATATGGAGATTCAGGTAGAAGTATCTAATAATCCTCAAAATATACTTAAATATTTTAGTGGCTTGAAAAAGAATTTGAAAACTTTTAGCATTATTAATAATGCTGGATCAGGCCTTGATCGAGCTGGAAACTATTATGATATAGGTATATTTCAAAATGATAATGGTCAATTTAATTCAACATATAAAGTAAGTGCACTCTGTGGATGTTTTCTTTTTTTGAAAAGGAATTCACTTTTTAATAGAACCATATTTGAAGACAATTTCTTTGCTTATTATGAAGATTCTTTTTTAAGTGAAAAATTAAAGTTGTTAAATGCTCATTTAATTTATAATGGAAAATGTGAGGTTGAACACTTGCACAAAGGCTCAAAAATAGAGAGTATTGAGACTAAACTAACACTTAATAAAATCGTTCTTTCTAGAAAAGAAAGAGTTTCTCTTGTAGATTTAAATCACTATGTTGGTTTTCTAAATCATCACTACAAGCATGCTAAAGTTCAAAATGTTGAAACAAGTATTCATTTTAGAAGAATTCTTAAAGATGCTACCAATGACTTTAGATATTCTAAAAAGGGTAAAGCTTCAAAAGTTTTTGGTATCTATAATCAGTGGTGGAATTCAGCTGGGGGCGGTGAATTCCATGCATTAAAGATTGCAAGCTTTCTTGATGACTATGGAACTGTGGAATTGCTATCTGATAGAGACTTTAGCCTTTCATCATTAGGTAAAAAATTTGATATCGATATAAGCAGGATGAGAAAGAAAATAATTGAAGAGCATTCTCTTTCAACTATTGGATATGACATTTTTGTAAATTCAAGTTTTCAGAGCCTTCTTCAGTCATATGCAAATGAAAGTTTCTATGTCTTAAGTTTTGCATTAGATAACAAAAATACTTTTTTATCTGAATATATATTTTTACCAAATTCTTCATACACACTTAAATGGTGTAAGAAGCATATGGAATTCGAAAGTAATTTTTTCAAAATTCTTCATCCATGCATTCAAAGTCCTGTCATGGAAAGTAAGAAGAAAGATAAGGTTATTCTTTCAGTAGGAAGAATACATAAACCGGGTAATCAGCATAATAAAAACTTTGAATTTATGATTGATGCTCACAAAAAATTAAATAATAACTATAAGCTTATAATTTGTGGCTCATGTGATAAAGACATCGCAGAAGATCTCAAATATCTTAAAAAACTTAAAAAATCTATTAAAGGGAAAAGTATTGAAATACATGAAAACATTAAGAAAGAGAAGCTTCTAAATCTATATAGTAAAGCAGATATATATTGGCATGCTGCTGGCTTTGGTGCTGATGAGGATTTAGAACCCCATAAATTTGAACACTTTGGTATTGCACCTCTTGAAGCAATGTCATACGGAGCTTTGCCCCTTGTGTATAAAATTGGAGGGCCTGCCGACAATCTTGCCTCGGTGAATGACTATAATTTCACATACAAAGATTCTAATGAATTAGTTAAAAAAACGTTAAAGATTTCTGGACTTGATGAAATTGAAAAAAATAAACTTCGCTCAAGCACTATCAAACAAAGTAATAATTTTTCTGAGAAAGCCTTTAGAGAAAATTTAGAAGAAATCCTTGGCAATTCTCTATAAATGCAAACTCTAGAAATCTTCTCTAAGCTTGGAAATTATTGAAATACTTATTTGAAAAAGAGAAGTGGCAAGAAAAAATACAACTGCATTTATAAAAATGTTTTTAGACATTGGTTTTAGTTCAACTTGTGGCTCTGTGATGATAGTAAAAGAATCGGATAAAGTCATTGATTTGAGTGTATCTGAATAGATCTTGGATACTATTCCTTTTGCAGATTCTGAATTAATGTCTCTCAATGCAGCCTCTGGTAAAATTTCAAGTTCGTTATTGTCAAAGTATTGATATTGGTTACAAATTCTTAGATATTCACTTGCCTTATATAAAAGCAAATCATTGGCAGAACTAAATTCATCTAATTTTTTATTATCAATTTTTATTTCGATTTCTGGAGCTTGGCCTACCCCTCCCTGTGTTATGAACAAAGTACATTTGTTCATGATATTAGATATTCTAGATTTTAGTTGCTGCTTTTCATCAATGAATTGTGACGACATTAAAATTATTGCGAGGTTAGAAGTAAATGCCTGTTTTGGAGAAAATCCATATGTTTCTATTCTAACTGCTGAAGACTCCTCGAGAAGCTTTATCTCCAAGATGTTCCTTTTATAATAGGAATTAAAAGTTCGAGACCGCTTATCCCTGTATCTATAGAAAAAATTAATGCTATTTCCTTGGTAATTGGATTGATCTACTAAACTTTGAAAACTTCTTGAGCCTTCCTCTGAGAGTAAATATTCCCTTAATCGAAAAAGAGATGCCGACGATCCATTTGAACCAATTAGCGAGCCTACTATTCCAAGACCATCAAGTGAAGTCATTTCATCATCACTAAAAGCGATAATGGAAGTTGATTTATAAAAATTTGGCAGGAAAAAAAAGGAAATTAAAATAAAAATAATGGTAGCCGCCAAACTAATCTTTAGTTTTTTATTCTTTTTGAAAAAGTTTCTAATCATAGTCCCGGAAAATCTTTATTATTAACCTCTTGTTTAGAAGAAAATAGAATTTTATTATCTTTGTAAACATATATTAAATCAAACAAATCCTCTAAAAGATTAAATCTATTTGGCCAAGCATAATGAAAAATTAAAGCTTTCTTTTTAATTTCTTCAAATCTCTCCAAAAAAAAGTTGTTGAAGGTACTTTCTATAATAGGGTATAAACCAATCTCTAAAAAATAAATATCTCTTGGAATTGCTAAATAACAAAAAAGTGAAAACTGCACTCTTTGTTCAGGGGAGCATGATTTTGCCTGAAAGTTTAAAATATCTTTAAAAAAAAATTGAAAAGTCTCATCATTTAAAAAATACTCATTATTTATTGCATTTGAATTACAAAAAAAATTTAAATTTTGAAGCAAAGTTAATTCAGGAAATAGAAGATTCTCATTTCTTAAAGATCTTCCGATATTAAGATTTTTATCTAAGATTTTGAAATCTTTAAGAAAAATATCAAAAAATTTATCAGTTCTATCTTTATTTAAGTCAAGCATTAATATTGATGCTTCTTTTTTTTTGAGTGTAATTGAATCAATTGACCTTGAATCAAGCAAACTATTAATTAACTTCATGATATTTTACTTTTTTGTACATAAAAAATGGTGCAGAAATAAAAGCAAGAACAGCAATAACCTTTATTGGATATGTGATATCAATAGATTCGTAATATATTCCAGTATACGGCGATTTAATAAATTCCATTATATGAACAACTGGATTTAATAAAAGGTATTTTCCAATACTTTCAGGGAGCTGAGGAATAGAAATAAAGATTGATGAAAGAAATAATCCAGCAAGCATTACAAATTGATGAAGTTCTATTAAAAATTGTTTGCCAAAAAGTATAGCGCTCATAATTATTCCATAAAAAGTAGCAAGAGAACTTAGTAACAAAAAAGCAATAAATAAGTTATAAAAAAATACTTCAAAACCTAAAAAGAAAATTATGAAAGCTAAAATTATCAAAACAATAAAATTATACGTAATGAGCTTTAAAAAGTGCGCTGCATGAAAAGAAGTAAAATCATTTCCTTCAAAGGAAAGATGATTGATATCTGGTTTCATATTGATACTTGATTGAGCAGTTTCTGCAAAGTAGAACCATAAAAAAAGATTAAAAACAAAATATTCGAGACTTGAACTAGTTGCTCGGAGTCCTCCAGAAATAATTATACTTATCCCAGCAACAAGTATTAATTTACCAATAAGAGGGAAAAAAATTCCAAGCGTTAATGATCCAGACTTTCGAAAAATGCTCATATTTGGATTTTCAAGCTGTAAATTTTTAATTGCAATCGCTTCAATTACGTTATAAAAAGATATTTTCTTATTTTGGACGGACATTGAATAATTTTATCAGATATCATACAAACTTATGAATGAAAATAGTATCAGCAATAAGTCTGCTTTGGCTATTTGCTTAGCAACAATGAATGGTGAAAGATTTATTGAAGATCAATTGGAGTCAATATTGGATCAAACCTTTAAAGATTTTGATATTTATATTTCTGATGATGGGTCTACTGATAAAACTCTTGAAATCATTAGAGAAATTGAAGGGCGAAATAAAGCTAGGTTTTTTTATCTCAATGGTCCAAAAAAAGGGTTTGCAAAAAATTTTTTTTATGTCATTAATTTATTGAAGAATAAATACGAATTTATTGCTTTTGCGGATCAAGATGACATTTGGAAAAAAGATAAGTTGGAAAGAGGATTAAACAAGTTAAAGCTATATCCCTATAAAGAAGTCCCCTGCTGCTATTCTTCTAGGACTGAAGTGATAAATTCAAAAAGTAAAAAGATTGGTATGTCTCCTTTATTCAAAAAAAAACCTTGTTTTGAGAATGCAATTGTTCAAAGCATTGCGGGAGGCAATACAATGATAATTAACTCCGTCCTAGCAGAGGTTTCTGCTTTTGTTAAAGACTCAAATGAAATAGTCAGTCATGACTGGACTTTATATCAAATCACAACTGCGCTTAATGGCAAATTCATATATGACATCATTCCAACGGTAGAGTATAGACAACACTCATCAAACATTATTGGATCTAATATTGGGATACTTGGAAAATTAAGGCGAATAATTATGATCTTTAATGGCGAATTCAAAAAATACAATGATATTAATTTAAGCATCTTAGAAAGCTTAGATATTCCAAATAAAAAAAATAAATCTACACTCTTAAAGTTTAAAAACATGAGAAGATCAAATATTTTTAGAAGAATTTCTATATTTCTAGGATTTTACTTTTATAGGCAAACACTTTCAGGTAACTTAGCATTGTTTTTATTAGCGATTTTAAAAAAACTATAGGTAGAATTTAAACATATTTGTTAAAATTATAAGGTGAGTAGTATGGTAAACAAAATAAGAAAAGCACCAAATAATTTACTAGTAACCGGAGGTTGTGGTTTTATTGGTTCAAATTTCATAAAGTACTTTCTCTCAAATAATAAGGACTCTAATGTTTTTAATCTTGATAAAATGACCTACTGTGCTAGTGAAAAGAATCTATCCTCATTGAGTGGCGATATTCGTCTTAACACTATAATTGGAGATATTTGTGATAAAGATCTTGTTAGTAAAATTCTTGAAAGAAATGAAATAGATTGCATTGTTAATTTTGCTGCAGAAAGTCATGTTGATAACTCTATAAAAGATTCTTCATCTTTTATAAAGACTAATATTTTGGGTACCTATAATCTTCTTGAGTGTACAAGAGAGTTAATTGATAAAACTGGGAAAGATCTTATTTTTCTTCACGTTAGCACTGATGAAGTTTTTGGATCGCTAGATATTAATGATGATCCATTTAGTGAAGAAAATCGATATGATCCAAATAGTCCTTATTCTGCCTCAAAAGCTTCATCGGATCATTTGGTTAATGCTTGGCATGAAACTTACGGAATACCTACTTTAATATCTAATTGTTCTAATAATTATGGCCCTAATCAATTTAAAGAAAAGCTTATTCCTGTAATAATCTTAAATGCGATAGCTGGTAATCAAATCCCAATATATGGAGATGGAAAAAACATCAGGGATTGGCTATATGTTGAGGATCACTGTATTGCGCTAGACTTAATAATTAAAAAAGGTGAAATAGGTGAAACTTATAATATTGGTGGCGGGAACGAACTAAGTAACATATCCTTAGTTGAGAAAATATGTTTGGTCCTTGATCATAGGTTTCCTGTAACTAAAAATAAAAAGTTGGCTGAAAAAGAAATATTTTCATATAAAGATTTAATTACATTTGTTCCTGATAGACCAGGCCATGATTTTAGGTATGCCATTGATTCCTCAAAATTAAAAAACTTAGGATGGGCTCAAACATATGATACAGAAAATGGTCTTAGGTCAACCATTGATTGGTATCTTAAAGAAAATAAGGAAATATAAATGAAGACTTTGCTACTTGGGTCTGGGGGACAAGTTGGATCAAGAATTAATTTTTATTTAGAAAAAAATAAGGATTTTGATGTTATTGCAATCAAAAGATCTGATATTGATCTTTCAGAAAAATCTCAAATCATTAATTTCTTTGAAGAAAATCATAAATTTGAATTGATAATTAATGCTGCTGCTTTTACTTACGTTGATTTAGCCGAAAGTCAAAAAAAAGAATGTGATAAAGTAAACAATTTTCTTTTAAAAGAGATTGCAAGCTACTGTAAAAAAAATAATGCTCTTCTGATTCACTACTCTACTGATTACATTTTCGATGGAAAAAAAAATTTACCTTATGTCGAGAGTGATTCACCAAATCCATTAAATTATTATGGGTTATCAAAATTAAATGGTGAAAATGAAATTTTAAATTCTAAATGTAAATATATGATTTTTAGAGTCTCGTGGATATACAGTAAAAATAATAGATGTTTTCCTAATACGATGATTGATCTTTTCAAAAATAAAGACAAAGTTGAGGTTGTTGATGATCAACTAGGCGTTCCTACATCCAATGAATTTATTGCTTTAAATAGTATAGAATGCATCCTTAAACATTTAAAAAGTGATAATGGAATGAATGGAATATACCACCTAGTGCCAGATGGAAGCACCTCATGGTTTGGTTTTGCAAAAATAGTATTTGATGTTTGCTCTAAAAATGATGTTAATTTAGATATTAATAAAAAAAATATTCTTCCAATCAAAACAGCGTCTTTAAGTCTTCCTGCTATAAGACCTAGCTTTTCAGTTCTGGATAATCAAAAAATCAAAGATACCTTTGGCTTGAGTTTTATGAACTGGGAAGTTTATTTCAAAGAAATATTTGAAGATTAATTATGAAAAACCTATCAAAAAGAAAGGGTATTATCCTCTCAGGAGGATTAGGGACGAGACTTTATCCTGCAACCAAGGTTATATCTAAGCAGCTTCTTCCCATATATGACAAACCAATGATTTTTTATTCCTTGAGTGTATTAATGCTTGCGGGAATTAAAGATATTTTATTAATCTCTGATCCCATAAATATCGGTGTATATCAAAAATTACTTGGGGATGGGTCTAATCTCAATATTAAAATTGAATATAAGATACAAGAAGAACCAAGAGGTCTTGCTGATGCTTTTATACTTGGCGAGAAATTCATTAACAGTTCTGATGTAGCTCTAATACTTGGAGATAATCTATTTTATGGCAGTAATCTTTCACAAATCCTCAAAAAGGCAGATCTCAATAGTGGAGCAACAATATTTGGATATCATGTATCCGATCCTGAAAGGTTTGGTGTTGTGGAGTTCAATAAAGACCATAAAGCAATTAATATTGAAGAAAAACCTTCGAGACCTAAGTCTAATTATGCAGTTACTGGGCTTTATTTTTATGATAATGATGTTGTTGATTATGCAAAAAGTTTAAGTCCCTCAGATCGAGGGGAAATTGAAATAACTGATTTAAATAATATCTACTTAAGTAAAGGAAATCTTAATGTTGAACTACTAGGCAGAGGAATTGCCTGGCTCGATACAGGAACATATAAGTCAATGTTAGAAGCTTCCAATTTTGTAAGCTCAATTGTAAGTAGACAAGCTCTCCAAATAGCATGCCTCGAGGAAATCTCTTTTAAAAACGGCTGGATGACAGATGCGGATCTTTTGAGAGTATCTAAAATGCCAGAAAATAAATACCAAATGGAGTATCTTAAAAATCTTTTATGAAGATTCAAAAAAGCTCATTAAGTGATGCATTTATCATTGAACCTGACGTGTTTGAAGATGAGAGAGGATTTTTTATGGAATCCTTTTCAACTGACTGGTACTCATCTGTATTTAAAAAAGAAATACCCTTCTTTCAAGATAATCACTCATGTTCAAAAAAGAATGTATTGAGGGGATTGCACTATCAAAAGAAACCATTTGCACAAGGCAAGCTTGTGAGAGTTTTAAATGGTGAGGTTTTTGACGTAATTGTTGATCTAAGAAAGAATTCCTCTACTTTCTTGAAATGGTTTTCGGTTGTGCTCAGCAGTGAAAATAAAAAAATATTATGGATACCAGAGGGTTTTGCACATGGATTTCTTGCTCTAACAAATAAAGTTGATTTTTTATACAAGACTTCTGGAAAATATGATAAAAATAGTGAAGTGACGATAGTTTGGAATGATCCTACTTTAAATATTTCATGGCCAGATTTGAGTGATATAAATATTTCTAAAAAGGACAAAAATGGTGTTTTTCTATCAGATATAGATGACGATGATTTATTTTAGTATGAATAATAATATAACCATAACAATTATAGGTACTGGATATGTTGGTCTTGTATCTGGTGCTTGTCTTGCAGATATAGGAAATAAAGTTATATGTTTAGATTTTGATAATCAAAAGATTGAAAGTATTAGGGAAGGAAAGATACCTTTTTATGAACCTGGTCTTTCTACTTTAGTTAAAGATAATATTCAAAAAAAGAAATTGAGTTTTTCATCTTGTTATAATAATTGTTGTGAAAGTGATGTTTATTTTATTTGTGTAGATACTCCTGATGATGGGACTGGAAAATCTGATCTTAAGAACTTTAATAAAGTAATTGATTCTCTTGCGGAAAACCTTTCTAAAGATTCGCTTATAGTTACAAAATCTACTGTGCCTCTTGGAACTAATAAATATCTTGAAGAAATACTATTAAAGAAAATCAAAAATAAAAATATTAATTTATCTTTTGCCTCAAATCCAGAATTCCTAAGAGAGGGAAATGCGATAAATGATTTCATGCAACCTGACAGAATAGTTGTTGGATGCAGAGAAAAAGAAAAGAAAGTTTTTGAAAAAATGTACAGTTCTCTGTCAGAAAAGTTAATGTTTGTTTCATCAGAGTCTGCAGAGATAATAAAGTATGCAGCAAATTCCTTTTTAGCAACTAAAATCAGTTTTATAAATGAGATAGCTAATTTAGTAGATATTACTGGTGGAAATATTCATGAAGTAAAGAAAGGAGTTGGTTCAGATAAAAGAATTGGTATGCAATTTCTTAATGCAGGAATTGGTTTTGGAGGATCATGCTTTCCAAAAGATGTAAATTCGTTGCTAAATACCCAGCGTAATTTTGGACTGGGAGAAGGAATACTTGAAAGAACTTTACAAATTAATAATAATCAATATAAATTCCTAACAAAAAAAATATTTAAATTTTTTTCTGGAAATACTAAAGATATCAACTGTTACATATGGGGTCTCGCATTCAAAGGCGATACTGATGATATTCGTGAATCTGTAAGTATAAAAATAATCAAAGAAATATCTCCAAATTTTAATAAAATCTATGCTTATGATCCGCAGGCAATTGATAATTCTAAGGAAGCACTTAAAAATCTTGATAACGTAGTTTTCACTGAAAATAAATATGATCAAATTAAAATTTGTTCTCTTCTTATAATCGCTACAGAATGGAATGAGTTTAAAGAAATTGATCCATTAGAAATAAAAAAAACAGGAATGAATGTTATTTTTGATGGCAAGAATATTTTGGATAAGAAGCAGGTTGAGAATATGGGTATCCAGTATTTTGGAGTTGGGCATTGAAAAATATTCTTGTAACAGGTGGAGCTGGTTTTGTGGGTTCTCATTTATGTGAGGAACTATCAAAAAATAGTTTGTATAAATTAATATCGCTAGATAATTACTCAAGTGGATCAAAAAAGAATCATATTAAGGGAGTTACCTACCTTCAAGGTAATTGTAAGGAAATATCAAGTCTTATTAATGAAAAAATTGACCTGATATATCATCTTGGAGAGTATTCAAGGGTAGAGCAAAGTTTTGATGATATAGACAAAGTCTGGGATTTTAATGTCTCAAGCATACTAGAGGTTTTAAAATTTACAAAAAAAAATAATGCCAAGATAGTTTATTCAGGATCCAGCACTAAATTCACTAAAAATAAAACAGGAAAAGAATTAAGTCCTTATGCTTTTTCAAAAGCAATGAATACAGAAATGGTAAAAAATTATGCTGCCTGGTATGGGTTAGACTTTGCAGTAACATATTTTTATAACGTTTATGGGGGAAGAGAAATACGAACAGGGAGTTACGCAACTGTTATTGGGATATTTTGTGATAAATATCTAAAATCTGAACCATTAACTGTTGTTAAGCCTGGAGTCCAAAAAAGAAATTTTACTCATATCGATGACATTGTTTCAGCCCTTATTCTTATTGGCAAACATGGAATAGGAGATCACTATGGAATTGGAAATAAACAAAGCTATTCTCTTATGGAGGTAGCAAAAATGTTTGGGTCAGAGGTAAAAATGCTTCCTGAAAGGAAAGGAAATAGACTTGATGCTGATCTTCTAACTGATAAAACAGAGAATCTTGGATGGAAACCAAATAGAAATCTAGAGTCTTTTATACTTAATTTCAAAAACTCTAATTAGAACTTCTCCATAATTGCAAGAATATATTTGCAATCACTTTTATATCCATATCATCAATATCAGTTGGTTTCCTGTATGTTATTTCATTTTTGAATAACTTTTCTCTTTCTGGGAAAAAGTTTTGTCTAACTCGCTCATTTGAATCTTTGTAAGCTGAATCGTAATGGTCAATAATTTCCTGATTAGGGCAATATCGTTGCCCTTCAGTAAAATATTTCTCAAAGAAATTGGTGATATTTGATCTGTCTAAATTTAACTCACCTCCAATATACAACGGAATTTGCGCATTAATTTCATTAAGAACTTTGATGCCAAGACCTGATAGAGATTTATTTTTAACTTCTACAGGATCAAATTTATCATTATTTGATAACCCAGCTGTATTTAGAAAATCTATGGTCAAGCTGTTACCAACAAACTCATTTTTTTCAAAAATTCTTATTAATAATGAACTATCACCAAAAACAGATGACCATCTATTAATTGTTCCTTCATGGTCACAGATATGGTTCCACAAAAAATCATCAGGAGTAGGAACATTGTCTATAACGTTCCCAGTTTTCACTCCTGTTGAAAAAAGTGATATGGCTGTTGATAATTGATCTCTTATATATAAGATTATCTTAAAATCGTTGAATCCAACATTTATCAGATTTTTTTTCAGAGCTTCGACTTCTTTTTCCTCCCACAATCTACTTTGAAGGTGTTCTGATGAAAATAGAAAGGTTTTTTTAGGGTTACTTTTTACTTCTTTCTCTAGCTCTAGAAAAATCTTATTTTTGTGCTCACCCTTTTTAGTTTCATCTGTTAATCCATGCAATACGTGATATTCATCAAATCTTTCGTTCCCAAATCCTAAATATGGAAGATGGCTATGATTATTTTCTCCAGGATATAGCATAGAATTCGAGAAAATAATATCTTGCTGAAACAAGAGTTGCCTATTATTAAAACAAAAATCTTGAATGCTGGTAGAACCAGTTTTTTCAGTTCCGATATGTAAAATACACTTCACGTTAGCCTTCTTGAAAGATCTTCTAAGAATTTCTTAAATTCATTTCTAGGTCTCAAACTTTTTGCTAGCTCATAACCCGCTGATGCTATTTTATTAGCTAGATTGTCATTGTCTCTTATCATCTTGTAAACAGATTCAAGTTCATCTAAATCGATTATATGCACAATATTTTTGAGATGAGATAAGTCTTTATAGAACCATTGTTGAAATTTAGGTTTTGTTATGTATCTAAAAGTAACTCGCTTTGATAACAGTTTTGTAAATAATCCTGCCCATGCATTTGAGTTACCATCAATATCCATCTGATATTTAAATTTTAAGTTATCTTCATTTGGCCTAACTTTCCCTAATATTTCATTTTTTTCCAGGCATTCTTTTACATCTTGTAACCTGAGGTATTGGTTTACTTTCGTTACTTTTGCATCACAGAAGTCATTATTTTTTGCATAAAGACAAAATTCAGCCCTTGGTAGATTGAGAATATCAAAATCAACACTTTCTTGACTATATTCCAAGATTCTTTCTTTTGTTTGAATGTTTCTAAGATACCCTGTAAGAGCTCCTCTAAAATAGATCTTATGTGAAATTTGATCTTTTTCAATTTTTATATTTTGAATACTTTTAGAAAAATCTTCATATGCATTTGTATTAAAAAAATCAGGATCAGGCATTAGTATATTACTTTTACAATTTTCTGGTGTGCTGAAACATACAACACCAACATCATCTTCGATACCATCCTCAAGTTCTAGAGTAAAAGATTTTTTAAAATTTAAATTCTTGAGTTCGCTTCTGAATTTATAGAAAGTATCATCAATAATAATAATTCTTCTCCAAAATAGGGGGTTATTATCAAAGTCATTTGGTATTGAAATTTTAAACGGCTGTTCTTGTAAGCTTATTTCCACTTGAGATTTTGTGAATAGCTCTTTATCAGAAATCTCAATTTTGAAAAAACTAAGTGCTTTTTGAGATAGTTCAAGATTTTTTTTAGATTGAAAAATAAGTCTAAGAATAGTTATCTTGTCATCTATATTTTTTTTAAGGAAATCTGAGCCTAGGCTAGATAGGGCTTTTTTAATAATGCTAGAAGGTGTCTTGTCAAAGTTAATTTTATTCCAAAAAACCTGGTTCTTTGGATCTAATAAAAAAGCTTTTTGAAAGTTTTTTTGTGCCTTTTTAGTAAAACCCTGATCATCTAAAACACATCCAAACTCATAATAATAACCAGCATAATTAGGATAAGTTTTAATTGCAGTTTCTAGTATTTCTGATCTCAGTCTTTGTTTTTCTTCCTCTGTAGCATTTGAGTTCCTAATAACATCTAATATGAGTTTATCGATTGTCCACTTTGATATTTTCATTTCTTAATTATTAGGTGTTGGTGCCCAGAGCCGGACTTGAACCGGCACGAAGTTGCCTTCGAGGGATTTTAAATCCCTTGTGTCTACCAATTCCACCACCTGGGCTTAATCTAAATTATTATAAGTGCTAATGTTCGGTGGGTACATGATTTCATTACTATAATTTACCTTCATCTCTGAGTTTTTTTCTAATTTTTGTTGCGCTGATTGATGAAATAGATTTAGAAAAATTTTCTTCTTCAAAAACATAACCGACTCCCCTCCCGTAGGATATATTTACAATATTTGGCACTAACATAATTTGGTATTCCCTGCCTCTTTCAAAACCATCTCTCATCAGTCCTTTCTCAATATTTAAACAAACTATATCCCAATCAAAGGGGTTATCCTCTTGATCTTTCCCACCTGAAGCTCCTTGCACATCTCTTACTTGAATAATAACTTGTCCCGTTTTAGCTACACATCTTTTAAAAAGTTCTTGATGCCCATCATGCCAGGGCTGCCATCTTCCAAGCATTTGTACAGTAGGTTTTTTCCAATCAAACATATTTTTCTTTTATATCATATGCAATATTTATGTGATTCTTATCATTCCATTCAGTAAGATGGAAATCAACTTTATCTGGTTTTACAAATATGTTGTTAGTATCTTCAAATCTTCCTTCAGCAATAGTATCCATCCAGACTATTATGTCAGCTTGAAAATTTTTTCTAGTTTCAGGAGTTGGGCAGACAAAATCACAAATCACAAATCTCCCATTTTCTTTTTCGAAATCTGCTAGTGCGCGCATCCTATTTGATTGTCTTTTTCTTCCTTCATTTGAAAAGTCCCAATCATTTGCCATTTCCCTAACCTTATCGGCATTGTACCAAGCAGACTTTAATAGAGGCTGAAGTCTTTCAGTCAAATAAGTTTTTCCACTTCCAGGTAGTCCCATAACAAGAATTTTCATAAAAATATATCCGGTTAAAAAACATATTATATAGAAGATTTTTTAAGGTTAACTTTTTTTATTTATATGAAAGTGTGGAGGCTGAGGCCGGAATCGAACCGGCGTACACGGATTTGCAGTCCGCTGCATGACCACTCTGCCACCCAGCCAAAATAGGGAATTATATACCCAGTTTAACCAAATCTTTTTGGTTGATCACTCCAACTAAGGCATCATCTTGCATAACAGCCAAGCACCCAATTTTCTTTTCAGCCATTATATTAAGACATTTCGATGCTAAATC
>CESW01014020.1_pt1 | contig 17718 bp, 13 predicted proteins | sample 531171 | NCBI WGS metagenome assembly CESW01 (sample SAMEA2621859, study PRJEB7988) | marine metagenome | biome: marine biome (ENVO:00000447); feature: surface water layer (ENVO:00002042); material: "saline water (ENVO:00002010), including plankton (ENVO:xxxxxxxx)" | depth 5 m
AAATAATGCATCACCATTAAGAGTTAATTCCTCCTCATATGGATTTGGTGAACAGAATATTAAAAGTATTAATAAAAAAGAAAAGTTTTTAAATCTCACAGCAACATAATTTGAACGTTTTATCAATATCTATATTCTACAGGTTGTTTGAAGAGGATCTAATTGACTTTTGGCAGTTTTGGCAGTCATAGGACAATTTTGTGACGGTAGATATGCAACTTCTCCAAATGATACAGTATCAGGGAATATTTAATATCTACTTTTATGGGAGCATATATCTTTTCCATGACAAGCAACTATATCCAATTACCCCAATCTGGAGTCGTGTTTTTTACCAAGATTGGTGTTGGAGTTAGTTAACAGGCAGAGTTTTCAACACATGTTTTTCAACGATATCTAAATATTTACTTTATTTACAATTGAAATTCAATTTAGTTGTAAATAATCTAATAAAAGTGATAAAAATTACAACTCCAGAATGGATATTGGCTGAAGACAGCCTTTCAGAGTCTAGAGTAAATAAAATTAATAAAAATTTTAATGACAGCCCTCGATTTATTCCTTCTGATGAAAAACGCCCAAAATACAGTAAATCTACCGCACCAGATGACATTGTTTTTTATGAAAGAACTGGCAGAGGCGCTTTGAAAGAAGAACTAGATCCACCTCCGTGGAATTCTAGTCAAGCTTACGATGATAACTTTTGTATAAAAGGAGAAACAAATTGCCAAGTCAGTGGCCATAAATTTAGATATCTAGAACAAAACATGAAAAACCATGAGTCACCAGATGATATTTCTTTCTTAAATAAAGACGGGCAAATATTGTTTAATAGGTCTAATTGTTACTCAATGCACAGAAACCAATATTTTAAAAATTATAAAATACGCTCTAGAGGGAAAAGTAAAGAAGATAAATTACTTGAAAATGTATTATACAAAAAAAATCTTGATTTATATGAAGATGAACTTGGGATTCAAAGATTAAAAGAATCAATTCACCACAGACATGGATCTTATTATTTTGATCAACCAAAGAAAAAAAAGAGTTAATTTATGAGTGAAGAAAATATAAACCTACCTCAAGTAACAATCCAGGATGTACTAAGTGTCGAATTTAATTTTCTTGAAAAATCTGTTTATAACTATATCAGATTACGATCTAGGGAAACAGATTCAAACTCAAAAAAAAATGAAAATAAAAAAAATAACATTTCTCTTTCTGATAATTTTGTAGATACTTACATTCTTTTTGTTGTGTATCAATTTTACAAAAAGCGAAATAACTTAGGAGCAAAAGATATTTCATATCAAGACAATTCTCCAGTTATTGAAATATCCCAAGGCAGTAGCGATTATAGCAAAATAATAATTACTTCTGGCATGCTTCTTTTTTATGAAGAATTTATTGCAGCCAGATTATTCAATATCAAAAAGTCAACTTTAGATGAATTCAGAGAACTTAAAAACCTTAAAGACTCAAAGAAAAAATATGATGATAAACGTTTTGAGCATCTCCAGAAAGAAATATATAGAAATATCAACAAAGCAAAAGGGTTGAAGGATATATTGATACGATCAGATAGAGATACTAAAAGTTTTAGGGGAATATTACTAAACTCAATGTCACAATTTTATGAAAAAATTCCCTCAGACAACACGATTTTAGACATGGAGTGGAGAAAGATCAGAAATTTAATTAGAAATAAGCCAGAAAACCAAAATGTAGAGAAAGCATTTGAAAACGCATTTAAAGCGGAAGGTGTTAATTTTGTTTATGAAAAAATACCAGCTCAGCCGCCTTACTTTTATGCAGTAAAAATAAATGAAAATTATGATTCTCCAAAAGTTTTATATGCATCAAACGTATATGACAACTTAGAACTGGTCAAACAAAACCCGCCAAAGTTTGATGAAAATACAGGAGAATTTAACTACCAGGATTGGAATCCATATAATAACAAAAAATATGCAAGAATTCTAAAAATAATATTTAGATTTAACTCAGAGAATGCTGTTTCAATGTACGACTTAAAAGTAATTATGGCTGAGCTGCTAATTGATGCAAAAAAAATTGATCATGAATATAAAGAAATGGCTGTACAGGATCAAACTCTTGATTTATTAGGAGAGATATCAGATCCATTTGATCTGATAAGTGAAATAGAAGTACATGAAGAGTTGGCTAGAGTATTTAAGTACATTAACAATTATTTAGAATATATTTTTGTAAATATAAACAACGATATTTTCAATACCATATTTGAAGGATATGAATATCTACTTCACGCAAATCAACAAAATTTAGAAAAAGTCGAACTATTTATGATTTATGAGGCGAAAAACGAAGAAATTGATTTAAAAGAGGTTTTGCTTAAGTTGACTAAAATTTATGAATACTTACCAACTTTAGAAATAGTTCAATCACCAATAGATATATTGATCTTTACTTGTTTAAACAGAATGAAGGAACAAAAAGATAATGAAAATTAAAGAAATCAAATCACTCTTTGACTTTGAGTTAGAAAGTCAGGATTATGAAGATGATTCGATTCAAGTATTATCATCTATAAATTTAAAACCTTTAGATATTTTTGAAAAAGTTGCTGATAATAAAGTAGAGGGCATATATGAGGTAACACCCGAGGTTAATGAAATGTTGCTCAATGATGAAAACTATGACGCCTCTGAGAATTTTAGGAATGAACTTACTCTTTTAAATGCTTATTGTTCTAAACCTAGCAGAGTTCTATTTGATAAAAAGAAACTTAACAACTTGACTAAAGGAGATCTTATATTAATTAGTGGTGAAGGGTCTGAGTCAATTATGTTTCTTGTTTTCCAAAATAATTTTGAAGATCAGTTTGTAACTGGACATCCTGTTGTTGAAGACGTATTTCTTGCATCGGAACAGTCAATAATAATCAATCCAAAAATGAACTCATTAAATACTGAAATCGCAGTTTTAGCTGAGTATCTGTATGACTACAGTTACAATTTAATTAATTTAGATGAGGGCTATTTAGGAAATATTGATATAAATGATGTGGAGCTTTTATTAGAACGAAATATCAATGTTAAAAAATATAAAAAAATACAACATCCTATTGACTCAAGGGATCCTCACAGATCTTCTCTTTTAACTAAGTTAAATTATTTCGCAAGAATTGACTCTGAAAACTATGAAAATGATAATAAAATCTCAGATGAAAATTTCATCACGTTAAATAAAAATCTTATATTAGAAAGGGAGTTCATAAATGAATGAAACATCGCGGGATAATATTTTACGGCAAAGAAAAAGACTAGCTCAACCTCCTGATATTCAATTTCAACGACCGTTATTTCCCTCATCAGTAATTCAAAGAATTTCAAAAATAGATAATCTCAGAACAATACAAATTCAAAATTTTAAATCAATAATTAACGAAACACTTGAATTAAGAACAGGGACTTTCTTAAGTGGTTTTAATTCAGCTGGAAAAAGTAGCTTTACGCATGCTTTGTTGCTTATTTTACAATGGTTAGAAAGCCTCACTTCTGGACAGCCAGGTAAAGTTCCGATAAATGGTCCTCTAATTCAATTAGGAACAAGCGCTGAAAATATTTTAAATAGAACTGTTCAATCTAGAAATAGTGAAAAATCACCATCAACGATAACGTTAACTTGGAATGAGAATGATGAATTTACTCAAGTAATAGTTTTTAAACTATCAACAAGTCAATCATCAAGTGCTGATTTACAGTTAGAAGAAGTTTCAATAACTCATAAGGCAAATAAACAAAAGGCTAGAGAAAAAGAATGGAAGTATAAATATCAAAATAAGATAATTACAAATGATCAACGCACAGTTGGTTGGTATGTTCATAGAAAGCTATATAGCAATCCATACCTATTCGAAGAAGAAAGTATCAAAGTTATAAATCAACTAGAGAAATTAAATAAAATCGAAGTTGATTTAAGAAAAAAAGAACTTGATTTTAAAAATCCTTATTTAGTCATTAAAGATATGAGAGGTGATAATCACAGAAGGAAATATTTATTTCACCCTTCCGAAGTTAACATAACAGAAAATCAGCCTGCATTGCCATCAGGATTTGAAAACAATGATGAAAATACAGACTCTTCTTTGGTTTCCAGAGAAGATCTGTTTAAGTTTTTAATTTTTAAAAAGTTCTGTGAAATTTTATTAGATACCCCTGTTGAGCTTGATCAAGAATTCAATATTTCACAGATGTTATACCAACTTAGAAATAAAAAAATAAGCACTCCAGAAGAATTGGGAAAAGGTTTCGTGATTAAAGATTTATTCAACTTTGATATTGAGAAGAATTTTTTAGACGATTTACAATATAAACTTGAAAATCTAGAAATTATTGATTTAGAATCTGAACTTTCTGATTCTATAAATAATGATATAAAAAGTTATGTAGTCGACAAGAAGCTTTTAAACGAAGAAGAGTTTATTCCAGATGATAAAGAAGCATATATTGATTCTATAAACTTTGCAGAGCTCCTAAATTTATATAATATCACAGCACATAAACCGGAAAAGACTTCACAAGGAATTGAGCTGGAAAAACAAATCAAAGAAAACCAAAGACGCTTATCTGGCAGATTCTTTGAAAGATATTCAAGTTTAAGAGAATTTCAAGCAGATGATTTATTAAAGCATTTAGATATAAACAATAAGAAAGAACACAAGTCTATAAATGAAGGTGATGCATTTGCTGACGAATTGGTTGATTTACTAAGTTCAGATTTAAATTTTGTACGTATTGTTGAAACTGCTTCAGGAAATATAATTGCAGATGAGGATTTGAGTGAGTCTGAAATTAGCAAAACACTTCTTGCTGGAAATTTTTCACGAGCTATTCGTTCTTACTTATTTGGTGCAGGCGAAACAGAAGGTGTTTTCGAAATTTATGAAAAACAACAAGCAATAACTAATCTTTTGCCACAGAAGGTAGAATCTGCGTATATAAATTTTCAAGATAATTTTATAAATAGTACTAACAACTTAGATGATGAAATTGATGAACTTTTAAACCTTCATGAAAAAACTAAAGAGAATGAAATTTCAAATTTCAATGAAATTATTGAAAAATTTAAAAATGAAATCACCGATGTAAAAGAAGAAATGTTTATATTAGATGCCAAAAGAGAATCACTCATCAGGGAGACTCTTAAAAAAAATGATGATACAAACGTAAACAAAAATATTAGAAAAAATATAAATGATCTTAATAAAGATTTGGAAAGTAAATTTAAAGATCTTGAAAATTTAGAAATTGAAAAAAATAGAGCTGTTGATAAATTGAATAAATTAACAAAAGAAGGAATTTCTACAGAAGATACGAATTTTTCATATTTTTTATCAGATCAGGAAAAATTAGATAAATTAATAGATAAAAAAGCTCTAAATTTATTTAAGGAGATTTTAAATTCATGTGAATCAAATATCAATAAAATTGAGACATACACTTTGTTAAAACTACTGATACCAAATTTTCTAGATAACGATACTTTAAAAGAATATCAGCAAGCTCTAACATCTAACTTGCAAATTTTAGAAGTTGATAACTCAACCAGTGTTGGAGATCTTCTTGAAACAGGTAAATTTATAATACTTCCAAAAGAAAAAGATTCAAATTTTGATGATGTAAGAGATTTTCCGAGCTTTTTTAATTATTCAAGTAGAAGAGGAGACGGTTTTACTTTTTTTTCTGGCAACTCTTTTTATTCAGATTTTAACTTTCTAAGTGCAACAAGAAATGTATCAAATTTAAACAGTGGTAGATACTATGGTGGAAATAATATTTCTCCGCTAGGTTCAAGTTCAGAATTTTTGACAAATTATTTAAATATACATAAAAATGATAAATTTGTTTCGCCGCTTCCACAAAGTTATTTGGACGGATTAGATCAAAAGGGTTTGTCTGATAATGCTCTATATGAACTTCCCTTAAGCCAACATCTAGACATTTGGTCTTCGTTTATTTTTGGAAACGAAATGAAAATTGATATTGACGAAACATCTGGATTAAATTTAATGGTTGGTGAAGATACTGTTGAAAATGTAGGATCGGGGGTTAATCAAGTTTTACCAATAATTACACAGCTAATAATTTCCAATGGAAAAATGCTTTTACTTGAAGAGGTTGAACAAAACCTTCATCCACAAGCTCAGGCTAATCTTGCAGATATGATTATCACATTCGCTAAGCGTGGCAGAAAAATACTTGTAGAGACTCACAGTGATCACTTAATAAATAGACTACGTTTACGAATTGTAGAAAATACTGAAAAAGATAAAGATATAGATATTTCGATTTACTTTACAAATATAGATGAAAAAAATGGTACAAATCTTATAAAAATGGATATAAATGAAAATGGCGAGTTTATTACAGATAGAATACCAGAGGGATTTTTTGACCAACCTCAAAAAGATACTATTCAAATTTTAAAAGCATTAAAGAAAAAAAAGACCTAGAGAGAAAAAGTCGAACTATACATAATTAGTGAGCAGAAACAAAGAGAAATGAAGTTGGAAAGCAACTTTGAAATAGTTTCAGCTCATTCAAATATAGGTCATTTTAATGAAAAATTTAAAAGACCTAGAGAGAAAACTTGACAGATTTAATTTAGAAAATTAATTTTGTTTAGGTTTTCAAACTTGAGAGAACTTCAATTTAATAAAGACTTATTCTAGTTATTTATTAAATGTTCAAACATTGATGGATGTTACCTCCTTTCTGCCATCAATGACGTCGTGTGAAGCTTTGTTAAAGACAGAGCTTCACACAAGAGAGCAAAGATAAAAAAAGGATATAAATGAAAAATAAAATGTTAACTAAACAGAATATGTTTGGCGGATACAGGCTTCTAGGATATCTAAATGATAAACCTTTGGTTGCTCAATTCCGTTTAGACAAAGAAGGATTTGATATTAAATTTAACCAGGATGTTTTAGATAATGAATATGCTGGTAAGTTTAATTCAAAATTACTTGATGGTAATTTAGAAATGTATCTTGGAAGGCTATCAGCCCCATTCGGAACCTTACCAAAGAATATGAAAGGTTCAGAAACAAGACCATCAACAATTGCCTGGATTGCAACGTTAATTGAAATAAACGAAATGAAATCAAGAATATCGATGAACAAAGGAAAAATTACCAAAGAATATTTACATTTAGTAGCAGGTTCAATATTCGTCTCAGACGATGCATATGTTGAAAACAAAGAACAAGCAACAAGTTATCTTGATGCTGGAAAGTATTTTAAATTACATACAAACGATCCAGTAAGTAATAACTTTCTTGATGCAATGATGCATCGACATACATTTCCTCAGTTCTTAAAGCAACTTAAAGAAAAGAAAAATATATCGTATACTGCCCGCAGCAAAATTTCAAAAGTTGCTGCATAAATATGTTGGGGCGAAATTAATTATTTGAAAGTACAGGGCAAGTTCAAGTAATTATAAAATTTCGCCCCATGAATTGAGTAAATAAAGGAAGAAAACATTGATAACACTAATAAGAATAATTCTGGAATCTCTTAAAAAGAGATAGCAGAAATATCTCCAGGACAACTGGAGAAGAGTTAAAAAGGAAAAATATGACAAAAACAAAATTAAAAAAAGTAATCGACAATGTATATAAAGATACAATCTTGATTAAAGATAAAGATGTTCTTCAAGAACTCTCTGATCTCTCAGAAGCTAAGAAAAAGGCATTTATAGATTTTTTACTAGATCTGGGAATAAGAATGTGGAAGTTCTCAAGAAATGAAATAGACTACCAAAAACTCGATGATCAGCGCGAAGAATTCATTGTAAATGTTCAAAAAGCTGGAAAAGATGTTGAAGATATTTTAGAAGATTATTTATCAAAACTGTTAAAAAGAAAAGATGGTTTTCTCGCAAAAGCTGTTGGAAGAGAGTCCGAAAGACTCGTTAGCGAATTCCAAGAACTTTTCAATACTGATAAAAAGTCATCAATACCAAACAATCTTGAAAATTTAGTTACAGAAACAGTTAATAAGGTTACAGCTGATTTTCTTAAAGAAATAAAAAAATTAAATGACGCATCAGATGTTAATAGTCCACTATCTAAGATCAAGGATCAAACAATTAAAGGTGTCACTGAACCTGTTAACGAACTAGTCACGGTTGTTTCAGATATAGCAACTGTTTTAAATACAAATGCACTTGTACAAAAAGAAGCTGAAAAAGGTACTAAAAAAGGTCTAGAATTTGAAGATCAAATAAATGACCAACTACATTCTTATGCAATAATTGCCGGCGATATCGTCGAAGAAGTAGGTCATAAAGAAGGTTCATCAAAAACTGGAAAAGGTAAGAAAAAAGGAGACCATGTTATTGTTGTTTCAGACTCTGATGGCACCTCATCAAGAATTGTTTTTGAATCTAAGGATTTATTACGAAAGCAAAGTCTCAATGAAGTTAATAAATTACTTGATGAATCATGCAAAAATCGACAAGCTAAGGTTGGAATCTACGTTGCATCATCTTTGAAATCTGCACCAGTAAATTCTAATTTTGCACGGCTTGCGCCTAATCGTTATTCAGTAGTCGTTAACAAAGAAACTTTTGATACGGTCGCTCTAGAAGTTTGTTATCAAGTTGCAAGGCTTGAAGCTCTTACTCAATCAAGAACAATTGGAAAAGGTAAAAATAAAATTGATTTTGAAAAAGTAAGTAAAAGTCTTAAGAACTTACGCGAACAAATAAATCTAATTGTCACAATACGTGAAAACATGTCCAAAGCTGAATCTGATATTACCGATGCAAGATACAACGTCGATAAATTAGAAAAAAATTTGGTTCGAAATATTGAAAAGCTCGAAAACACATACACAGCTGAAAAATAGATTTTCAGCTTGAGTAAACGGAAGGTAATTATGAAAAATAATAATAGACCATCTTTAAAAAAAGATGATAAACCAATTTGGGAAAGGCAATTTGATCGAATCCCAGAAGTATTGACTATTAAAGAAGTAGCACAATACCTCAGAATAGAAGAAGCTTACGTTCAGGATTTGGTTGAAAAAGAATCAATTAGGACTATTCCTGGTACTAACAACCAAAGAATATTTAAAGGATTTCTATTTGCATTTCTTACCCAAAATCCACCTAAGCAGATAGGTTTACTTGGCGGAATGCCAGTAAATAATCAAGACCTACCAAGCATAGGATTTTAAGTAACTGTGCCTTAGATTTAGGGCACATTGAGTAGAAAAAAGGAAAAAATGAATAGAAAAAAGAATAAGTTTGAAAAAAAAGAATTTACTGACTCTGCATTAGCATTGTTAGAAGTTAAGGAAATTGAAAACTCAATAATTGATGCAACGAATTTAGCTAGTTTAGCTAATCAAGATTATGAATATAGGAAAGAATTATCATCTCCCTATTACTCAGATGGCGTAACTTGGGCAGGTGCAGACACTGTAGTTGCAACAAAAAACTCACCGTCACTCATGGATTGGCTTAGAAGAAATCAATCGCATAGTGCAGTAATTACAAAATTTGGCTATGAATTAGGATGGCTTATTTTTAAATTAAAAAGAATCTACTCTAAAAAAATTGATTTCGTAACGAAGTATTTCTTTTATGCTGATTTGATTGATTCTGCTAAAAAGTATGAAAAATTAAATACACTTGATCCAAATCCAAAAGGCTTGCTTTTGCATGTATTGATGGAATCAAAGAAGTACTTATGAAAGAACGATTAAAGGAAATCTGGAAAGAAACAGTAAAAAAACATTTAAGAAGATGGAAGACCCTACCAGGAATGGCCAGCTTGATATTAAAAGCATATGAAAAAAACAAACTATATTTTTATACTATTAAGGAGAAAGTATGATCAACACTAATGAAATTTCTTCACTTATTTGGAGCATCGCAGATGATGTTTTAAGAGGTACATTTAAGCCAAATGAATATGGAAGAATCATCCTTCCTTTTGTTGTCCTCAGAAGACTAGATTGCGTTCTACGCCAAAATAAAGACTTAGCAATTAAAACATATGAATCTTATAAAGACAAAATAGATGATCCAGAAGATGTAGTGTTAAAAAAACTGCAATTAAGTTTTTATAATATTTCAAAATATGATTTAGAAAAATTAAAAAGTGATCCTACAAACATAAAGCAGAATTTTGAAAATTATATTCAAGGATATTCAGAGAATGTGCGAGACATTGTAAAGAACTTCAATTTACAACCTTTGGTTGATAAATTAAATGAAAATGACAAGCTCTATCTCTTAATTGATAAATATACGACAGTAGATCTTCATCCTGACACTGTTGATAATCATCAAATGGGAACAATATATGAAGAACTTCTTAGAAAGTTTTCAGAAATGACAAATGAAGAAAGTGGAGATCACTTTACCCCAAGAGATATTGTCCAGCTACTTGTGACATTAGTTTTTGGACCAGATAAAGAAAGTCTTCAAGGAAAAGGATTGATAAGAACTATTTATGATCCTTGTTGCGGAACTGGTGGCTTGTTATCAATTGGAAAACAATGGGTAAAAGAAAATATAAATAGTGATATATCTATAGATTTATTTGGACAAGAACTTAATGATCAAACATATGCTATCTGTAAGTCTGATCAGTTAATTTCAGGTGAAAATCCTGAAAATATTTATGGACCAATATCAACTTTGACCAAAGATCAATTAAAAGACAATAAGTTTGATTACATTATTGCTAATCCTCCATATGGAGTTAGTTGGAAATCTGAAGCGGATGAAATAAAAGAGGAAGCTAAAGATCCTGATGGAAGGTTTTCACTGGGCTTACCTGCTGTTTCTGATGGTTCTTTTCTTTTTCTTCAACATATGATTTCAAAAATGAATCCAGAAGGATCTAGAGTTGGAGTTGTTTTCAATGCTTCTCCAATGTTTCAAGGTAAAGCAGGGCAAGGTCCTTCAGAGATAAGAAAATGGTTATTTGAAAATGACTATATAGAAACAATCATACAGCTTCCAGATAGGCTATTTTTTAACACTGGTATCACAACTTACATATGGATATTAAATAACAAAAAATCGAAAAGTAAATCAGGATATGTTCAGCTAATTGATGCTTCTAATTTGTTTTCAACAACCAAAGTTAAACTTGGTGAAAAAAATAAAGAAATTAATAGTGATCATATTGAACATATTTTTAATTTGGTAAATAACTTTAATGAATCAAGAATATCAAAAATTTACAATAATGAATATTTCGGACATACAGAAATAACAATAAATTCACCACTTATTATTGACTCAGGAATTGTATATGATTCAAAAGGAAATAAGAAGGTAGATAAAACAAAAATAGATAATGAAAAAGTACCTCTTTCTTCAGATATAGAAAATTATTTCCAATCTGAAGTATTACCATTTAGACCAGATTCTTGGATTGATTCTACAAAAAATAAAATAGGATACGATATTTCATTTTCAAAAGAATTTTATTCCTATGTTGAACTTAGAGATTTAAACGTTATAAAAAAAGAACTTAAGGATTTAGAAGTTGAAATTAAAAAATTAGATGAAGAACTTTAATACTTTTAACCCAACAGATATTTACAGTTTTCCAAAAAACTGGAAAAAATTCAAATTTTATAATTTATTTTCAACCAATAAAGATATTTCTAAAAACATTGATAAAGAAGTTGTTCTGTCACTTACTAAAAAAGGTCTTGTTGTTAGAGATCTTGAATCAAATAAAGGCCAAATTGCGGGTAGTTATGATAAATATACAAAAGTTATCCCCAATGATATCGTTTTTAATCCAATGGATTTAATTAGTGGCTGGGTTGATGTTGTGAATGAAACTGGAGTTGTGAGCCCGTCTTATTTAAGTTTTAGACTTAATGAAAATCAAGTCAATCCTTTATTTATACTTTATTTATTTCAATTACAGTATTTAAATAAAATGCTTTTCAATTTTGGAAAAGGTGTTGCTACACATGATGGTTTTGGTAGGTGGTCGATTAACGAAGATACTATATTAAAAACCAATATATTTTTACCTGATATAGAAACTCAAAATATAATTGTTAAATATCTAGAACAAAACACGAAAAAAATTGACAAACTTGTTGAGAAAATTCAAAAAAAAATAGTATTACTTAAAGCACAAAGAAATTCACTGATTAACCACTATGTTTTAAAAGGCCTAGATCCAAATGTTGAAATGAAAGACAGTGGTGATAGGTGGATGGGAGACATACCAAAACATTGGGAATTAATTAAGTTGAAATACTTAGTATCTTACAACCAAGAAACACTTTCCGAAGCCACAGACCCTGACTACGAAATTTATTATATTGAAATTGGTGATGTGGATTATATAGATGGAATTAGTATAAATAATAAAATTAGGTTCTCAGAATCTCCATCTAGAGCAAGAAGAGTAGTACAACCAAATGATGTAATTATTTCCACAGTACGGACATATTTACGTTCAATTGGTGTTGTCCCAGATATCAGCAATGTAGTTTGTTCAACAGGTTTTTGTGTTTTGAGGGATAACACAGGTTTAATTGAACAAAAATTTTTATCTTTTGCTGTTAAGTCGGAATGGTTTGTTTCAAATGTTATTAGTAATTCATATGGGGTTAGCTACCCGGCAATTAATTCATCAGAAATAATACAATTAAAAATTGCCTTACCACCTAAAAATGAACAACTTGATATTATTGACTTTCTTGATTCTAAAATATTGAAGATAGATCAAAATATACGACTAGAAGAAAAAAGAATTTCTTTACTTAATGAATACAGAAATTCTCTTATTTTATCTGTTGTAACAGGTGAACATACGATTACTAGGGAGATGGTATGAGCACTCTAAAACCAACTGAACTCAAATTTGAAGAATATATTGAACAAAACCTTTTAAACCAAGGATATATTTCTTTAAGTAAAAGTAGTTCTGAAGCTACTGATGAAAATTACGATAGAGTAAATTGTTTACACACATCACAACTTTTAGATTTTATTAAATCTTCTCAACCCGATTCATGGAAGAAATTGCTAGAAATTCATGGATCTTCAACAGAAGACAAATTTATTAAAAGAGTAAATGAAGAAATTACAAATAGAGGTTTAATAGAGGTTTTAAGAGGAGAAGTAACCGATAGAGGAGTAAAAATAAAATTATATTACCCTAAACCAAAAAGCTCTCTTAATCCTGAAGCACTAAAATTTTACAATAAAAATCAGTTTGCAGTGATGAGACAACTTCGTTATGCAATTAAAGAAGAAGATAAAAATAATTCAATAGATATGGGGTTATTTGTAAATGGTATTCCATTAATTACGATAGAGCTCAAAAATCAACTTACAGGACAAAATATTGAGAACTCTGAAAATCAGTATCGCTATGACAGGAATCCACATGAACCACTGCTTAAATTTAAGCGTTGTCTTGCACATTTTTGTATTGATAATAATAAAGCTTCTATGACTACCAAATTATCTGGCCCAAAAACAAAGTTCTTACCTTTTAACAAAGGAATTGAAAATCCAGAAGTTGATAATGATTACAGGGTCGAATATATGTGGAATGAAGTCTTTACTCCTGATAATCTTTCGGATATTATTAGTAACTTTGTTTTTGTCTCCGAGGAGGAAGAGCTTGAATACAATAACAAAACTCAACAAGTAGAAAAAAAGACTCAAGAAAATTTAATTTTTCCTAGATATCACCAATTAGATTTGATTAAAAATTTCAAGAATCAGATTCCCGAAGATGACATCGGGACAAATTATTTGGTACAACACACTACTGGGTCAGGAAAATCTTACTCTATTGGCTGGCTTGCTCATTTACTAACCTCGCTATATAAAAATGAGGATTCTGAAGAGAGAATGTTTAGTTCAATTATTGTTGTCACAGATAGAAAAGTTTTAGATAAACAATTACAGAATACAATTACTTCTCTACAACAAGTTTCAGGAGTTGTAAATAATGTTACTCAGGGCTCAAAACAGTTAAAAGAGTTCCTAGAACAAGGCAAGGATATTATCGTCACTACAATTCAGAAATTCCCATATGTGATTTCAAACATTAATGAGTTAGATCAAAAATCTTTCGCTGTAATTATTGATGAAGTGCATTCAAGCCAATCTGGCGAACTTGCAACAGCCATGAAATCAGCACTAAATATCGACATCTCTGAAAATGAAGATGAAATTGATTTAGAAGAAATACTAAATAAACAAATCAATGTTAAAGGAAAACAAAATCATATATCCTATTTTGGTTTTACAGGTACTCCAAAAGAAGCAACTTTGGAAGTATTTGGTACAAAAAATCTACGTGGTGGCTTTGAACCTTTTCACACATATACAATGAAACAATCAATTGCTGAAGGTTTTACTTTGGATGTACTAAAAAATTATACAAGTTACAAAAGATTTTTTAATCTCTCACATGATGGTGGAGATTACGAAGTGCCATCTGCAAAAGCAAAAAGGGCAATAATGCGATTTGTAGAAGAACAAACTCTTACAATTCAGGAAAAAGTTACAATCATGCTTGATCACTTCTTTGATAAAGTAGTTGATGAAATTAATGGGAAAGCTATAGCTATGGTCGTAGTTCCTTACAGAAAAGATTGTATTACATACTTCAAAGAAATCAATAAGCAATTAAAAGAGAGATCTTCTGAAATTAAATGTTTAGTGGGTTTTTCTAATGAAGTAGCTTTAAATGGTGAAAAATTTACCGAGAAAGGGCTTAATGCTTTGGTAGGTTTTGATGGAGAAGTACCTAAAGGATTAAAACATCCACAAAATAGATTGGTTGTAGTAGCAAATAAATATCAAACAGGTTTCGATGAACCAAAATTACAGACAATGTATCTCAACAAACCAATAAAAGGAGTTCAAAGTGTCCAAACTTTATCACGACTCAATAGAACAACTAAAGGAAAGACACATACTTTTGTTCTTGATTTTGTAAACGAACCAGAACCCATCATCAAAGCATTTCAAAAGTTTTATACATCCACTCAGCTTGAAAAAGAAACAGACCCAAACCAAATGTATGATAACTTAACTCAATTAAAAAATTATCAAATCATTCTCGAAGAAGAAGTTAATGAATTCAACTCCATTTTCTTTGATCCTAAAAGAACAGAGGGACAACTCCATCCAATTTTAGATAAAGTTGTTGATAGATTTATTGAGTTAGAAGAAGACGAACAAGAAATGTTTAAATCTTATCTTCTTACATACATAAAAGCATACAGCTACCTATCACAAATTCTTACCTTTAAAGATCCTGATCTAGAAAAGAGTGCAATCTTTTTAAAATATTTATACAAAAAACTTCCAAAACTAGCCCATGAACGATTTGAACTAGATCCATCAGTGGAGTTAAAAGAACTTCGTGTAAATAAGATTCGAGATGTGCAGGCTAATTTAGTTGATGAAGAATCGATACTAAACTCTTTATTGTTTGTACCAAAACAACCTGGGGATGAAGCTGTTGACCTTCTTTCTGAGATTATTAATCAAGTGAATCATCTTTACGGAATAGAATTATCTGAAGATGACTTGGGTGATGTTAAAGCAATAGAGAATATTTTATTAGAAAATAGTGATTTAAAAGAGGTAATGACAAGTAATAATTCTGAACAAAATAAAATGTCTTTCTTAAAAAATAAATTTGAATTAGCTCTTCTCGATTTAGTAGACAAAAATATTGAAATGTTTAATACATTACGTGATAATCAGCCTGCAAAAAATATGATTTTTCAAGCTATTTACAGAAACTACCTTACTGATCTAGAAACTGCTTGATTGGTTAATCCTGAAATTTAAATCCATGTGATTACTTTTAATGTGTTATTAGAAAAACAGTAATAACTGTTCAAAAAACTGTCACATTAAATAAATAAAATCAAAATATTAAACAAATGCATAAAAGAATAAATATTAAAAATTTTCTAATAATGTGGATTATTGGTTGGACTATTGTTGCATATCAGCAAATACCTATAACGTTAAACTCTCTAAATAAGTCAACAAATTGGCCACCTGAAGGATATGTAATTGTTGAAAATCGGAGTGGTGAAAAAATAATGATAACTGAAGAGACTGATCAAAAATTTAATCCCAAAAATTTAGTAATCTGTGATCAAAATTTTATATATACAATCGAAACAAGTATTGAAAACAATACGCTTTATCTTTCATATAGAGATGACCCATATTTATATGGAGTAAGAGATATGACTCTGAAAATTATTCCAAGTGGTGATGATTTTTTCCCAGACAGAGGTTTTAAAATACACAATTATCAAACTTATAGTTTATCGAACGATCTACACCATGAAATACCTTTGAATATTTATGAGCGAGTAGAAAGCAATAGATACTTCGTCGATTTTATTCTTCAAGGAAAAGGAGAAAACGATAATAAAGATGAAATATGCTTTACAGAGCTTTTATTAAGCATCAATGAAGATAATTTCCATGACTACAAGGAAAATATACCAACTTATGTAAATGACATATTAGAGCCTTATTTCCAGGAAAATCCAAATATATTTGAAATAGGAGAACATGAGTATATTGAAAATTATGTTGCGAATAATAAAAAACGCTTTATTAGTAATGAACTTCCTAAGGTACATGAAGCAGCCATAGTCCTATTAAATAAGTCAACTCGTAAATCAGGATTAGATGATAAAGATATTTGGATAAATTATCCAACTTATTATCCAGAATTAAAAAAAGAGATTGTTATTGGGTTATTTGGTGATGTCACAAGTCGTGATTTTTTATCTGTATCAAATGTTTTAGAAACATTACAAATCGTTGCACCTAATTTAAGGATAACAATTTCTGATGATGTGAATGATGTTACCCTTCCCATTCACTTGGCTCCATGTAACAAGCTAGTTTCCGAGAAATTTAATGGCTGTGAGGGATATGCAGCTGGTATATATTATGGTTTTCATGATTACATATGGGTTGATTCTTCAATTACCAATCAACAATGGCGATCTCATGTAATTATTCATGAAATTGGCCATGCTCTTGGTTTAAATCATAACTTATGTATTGACTCAGTAATGTCTTATTCAGATTTTGCAGATGAAACAACTTATTTTAATGAACTTGATTTAATGCAATTGCGACTTTTGTATCATCCTGATGCTAATAGATATGAGGGTAAAAGTTTTAAAAGTTGGGCAATTGATTATTTCAACTTAGATGAAGAGTTAATTGAAATTTATAAAGATGATCCTTATTTAGCTTGTAATGATGTCCAGAACGGCTGGGGAAAATATATAGAAATGCAAAAATGAAACTATTCTTTGGTGTTGGAATTGTTTTGGATATGAATACGGTTTAGATTCATACGAATATATAACTAATAATTTTGTAATTGAGTAAAAATATTTTGTTTTGAAATACACATTCTATTGAATTTTCCAATTATCTTTAAAGTATGAACCAGGGCAATAAGTTCTATAAGACGTACGATGTCAAAAAAATATCTGAGTGTCATCAATCTATTGGGCCAAAAACCATAACGCCAAATTCTCGATTGGACAGATGGAGTGGAGTTCACAACGCAATATCTGATTGGATGATTAACGATGCTGATGATGAAGTTGCAGTAAAAGTAGCAGAAGAAAACTTTCAGTATTATGACCCTCTCCAAAG
>CESW01265390.1_pt1 | contig 17712 bp, 17 predicted proteins | sample 531171 | NCBI WGS metagenome assembly CESW01 (sample SAMEA2621859, study PRJEB7988) | marine metagenome | biome: marine biome (ENVO:00000447); feature: surface water layer (ENVO:00002042); material: "saline water (ENVO:00002010), including plankton (ENVO:xxxxxxxx)" | depth 5 m
GATCGATGAATACCCAATTCTCTTCGTAGCAGCTTCATTTGCAAAAGGTAGTACTATTTTTAGAGGTCTAAAAGAATTAAAAGTAAAAGAAAGTAACAGATTAGATTCTATGTCCAAAGCATTATCAGAAAGTGGTGTAAAAGTTGAGGTAAAAAAAAATTCTATAAAAATTTTTGGCCAAAAATCACATTCTGGCGGAACAAAAATTAACACTTTTAAAGATCATAGAATTGCTATGGCGATGATTATATTTGGATTAGCATCCAAAAAGCCAATAAAAATTGATGAAATGAAAATGATTTATACATCCTTTCCATCTTTTTACAATGTTTTACAAGAGATCGGTGCCAAAGTTGAAAAAATTCCAAAATAAAAAGCCTGTTATTGCAATCGATGGGACGGCAGCATCTGGAAAAGGTACTTTATCCAGGCAAATTGCAAAAATTCTACGTTTTGATCACCTCGATACTGGGTTACTTTATAGATATGTGGCTTATAAAAGAATAAGAGGAGAAGAAGATGAAGATTTAGATTACAAAAAATTAGTTTCACTAGACTTAACCACTGAAAAGATAACTAAAATGTCTTCTGAAGTAGCACAAGAGACTAGAACAAGACATAAATTACTAAACTTTCAAAGGTCTTTTGCAGACAACCCACCTTCTGGTAAAGGTTCTGTTATCGATGGAAGAGATATCGGTACTGTTGTAATTCCAATGGCTGAAGTAAGATTCTATGTAGATGCAAAATTGGAGGTTCGAGCACAAAGAAGACTTTTAGACTATACCAGAAAAGGAATAGTTGTCGAATATGAAGAAGTTCTAAAGACTCTCGAAGAGAGGGATAAAAGAGATAAAAATAGAAAAAATTCACCCTTGACAGCTCATAACAAAGCCATTTTAATTGATACGACCAACAAAACCCTCAGTGAATGTCTTAATTTTGTACTGAAGCATTCAAAAGCGTTATCCAAATAAAACCAATTAATTATTGATAAATATTGTAAAATTCTGTATTTGTATATTTCAAATATTTTAACTAGGAATTAAATATAAATATAATGGAAAATTTTGAAACTTTATTAAACGAAAATCTCGTAAACTTTAAGCAAAAAGAAGGTAAAATCGTTCAAGGAACCGTCGTTTTTGTCAAAAACGACAGCGTAGTTGTTGATGTTGGTTTAAAGTCTGAGGGTCGAATTCCTCTAAGAGAGTTTTTTTCTCCCGGTGAAGAAAACGAAATAAAACCAGGTGATAAATTTGACGTATTAGTAGAAAAGCTTGAGAACAAAGACGGTGAAGCCCTGCTTTCTCGTGAAAAAGCAAGAAGGGAAGAATCTTGGATTAAGTTGGAAAAGTCTCTTGAGAAAAAGGAACAAATACAAGGCATAATCACCGGACGGGTTAAAGGAGGTTTTACTGTAGATATTGAAGGTGCCGTCGCATTTCTTCCAGGAAGCCAAGTTGATTTGAGACCTGTAACCGATATTTCTCCACTTTTAAATAAACCACAGCCAATGGTTATTCTAAAGATGGATAAAATAAGAGGTAACATAGTAGTTTCTCGAAGAGCGATTCTTGAAGAATCGAGGGAAGCTGACAGATCTAAACTCCTCAATGATATTAAAGAAGGTGCAAAATTATCAGGTATTGTTAAAAATATTACTGATTATGGAGTCTTTATTGATTTAGGAGGTCTTGATGGACTGTTACACGTAACTGATATATCTTGGGAAAGGGTTAACCATCCCTCTGAATTGTTAAAAATTGGTGATAAGATTAATGTTATTGTCACAAAGTATGACCCTTCAAACAAAAGAGTTAGTTTGGGTATTAAACAATTAACGGAAGATCCTTGGAAAGATATTGAAAAAAAATACATTATCGGTAATGAAATTAAAGCTACAATTTCGAATATTGCTGATTATGGAGCATTTGTTGAATTACAAAAAGGTGTAGAAGGTTTAATACATGTCTCCGAAATGAGTTGGACCAAAAAAAATGTTCACCCTAACACTATACTGAAAATAAGTGATGAAGTTAGTGTGAAGATTCTTGAGGTTGATTTAGAAAAAAGAAGAATTAGTTTAGGTCTTAAGCAATGTTTAGAAAACCCTTGGGTTAAATTCAAAGAAAGTCATAAGGTCGATCAAATCATAAGTGGTAAAATTAAAAATCTTACTGAGTTTGGGATATTTATTGAGTTACCTGATGAATTAGATGGTATGGTCCATCTATCAGATATAGATTGGGATAAAACAGGCCAAGAAGCCATAAAAAAGTATTCAAAAAATCAAGAGGTAAAGGCTAAAATTCTAGATATAGATGTAGAAAAAGAAAGAATTGGACTTGGCATTAAACAACTAAACCCAAATAAAAAGTCAAATAAAGAGGTAGGAAAAGTTGTAACATGCATCATAAAAAAAGGCGAAGATGATAGAATCATTGTTTCCTTAGATAAAAATAAGGAAGGTTTTATAAAAAAACAAAATGTTGCTAAACTTAAATCTGACCAGAAAACTGACAGATTTGCTATTGATGAAAAAATTGATGCAAAAATAATCAATTATGATAAAGCAAGAAATATTTATGAGCTCTCAATAAAAGAGTTAGAAATATTAGAAGAAAAGGAGGCTCTGGAACAATACGGATCTTCCTCATCTGGTGCTAGTCTTGGTGATATTCTTGGTGCAGAAATGGAAGATAAGGTAAAAAAAATTAAGGAAGTAAATACTGCGGATAAAGATGAAAAAAAATGAATTCCTTGTAAATTTCTTTAATGAAAAGAAGAGAAGTTTTTTAAGAGGATTTATAGCACTAATCATTTTATTCATTGGAATCACTTTTTTTGATAGTATATTTAATAAACAAGACAACTACATTGCCAAGGTTTCCATAGAAAATATTATTTATACCGATGATGATTTTTCGATATTATTGGATGATTTAAAAAATGACAAAAATGTTAAGGCAATTCTTGTAGATTTAAACAGTCCGGGTGGAACAATTGTTGGCAGCCAAACTATATATAACAAATTGAAAAGTCTTGGTGAAAATGTCCCAATTGCTGTTTCTATGAAGGAGGTTGCGGCATCAGGAGGATATTTAATTTCTTTGGCAGCTGATAGGATTTTTTGTTATAAAGGAACAATTACTGGAAGTGTTGGTGTAATTTTACAAACAGTGAATCTCAATAATTTGCTAGAAAAAATTGGTTTAGAACCCTTGATTGTGAAAAGTGGTAGTATGAAGTCAGTCCCAAATCCATTTGAAAAAGTTGATGAAGAAAAAAAAGAAAAAATCATAAGTTTGGTTGACAATATGGCAGAACAATTTCTTAATTTGGTTATACAAAGTAGAAATTTGAGTAAAAAAGAAATTGATTTAATATCCGATGGATCAGTTTTTACTGGAGCTCAAGCAAAAGAAATCAATCTGGTTGACGAAATTGGTGATGAGCAAGATGCAATAACTTGGTTAAAAAAAAAAGCAGACTTAGATGATAAAACAAAAGTTTTAGAAATTAAAAAACCTGAAAGCTTTCTCAACGATATCAATTTAAACACTTCTAATATTTTAAAAAAAATGAGTGGAATTTTAGCGATATGGTTACTTTAGATGAATAAATCTGATTTGTTTGAAATTGTTGGTAAAAGATTTAAACATTTACCCAGTAGAGAAATTGAGAAAATAGTTCAAAAAATATTTTCATCAATGGTTGAGTCTTTATCACATGGAAAAAGAGTTGAGATCAGGGGTTTTGGAACATTTTCAATTAAAAATAGAGCTGAAAGATTGGGAAGAAATCCTAAGACTGGTGAAAAAATTAAGATTGAAGAAAAAATTTCTCTTAATTTTAAACAGAGTAAAGAGATGAAGAGAACAATTAATGAAAAGTAGTTTTAAGAAAATATTCAATTTTTTTTTTTTTGTTTTTTTTTATCTATACTCATTCCATTTGCTATTTCCAATAAAGATAAAGTAACTGTAATTTTTTCTCCTCTACCTTTCGAAGTACAAATTCCATTATATCTGCTTATTTTAATTTTATTTTTTGTGGCATTTATTTTAGGGTATATTTTTTCTAAAATAAAAAAATGAGTTATCTGCAATCCGTAAAAGAATATTTATTTTGTGCTCTTGACTTCAAAGACATAGAAATAACAGAATCATTTTTAGATAAAGTGGCAGAACAAATTGGTGGAATAAAAATTGGTCTAGAATTTTTCTTAGCTAATGGTAAACAGGGAGTAAAAAAACTTAAAAAATTCAAACTACCAATTTTTCTTGATTTAAAGCTTCATGATATACCAAATACTGTTAAAAATTCTATTCAAAGCATAATGGATTTGGAACCTGAGTATTTATCTGTTCACATTTCAGGCGGACAAAAAATGCTAGAAGAAATTGAAAGGAGTAATCTTACGAAAATCATTGGAGTTACTTTGTTGACTAGTTTAGATGAAGGAGACTTAAATCAACAGGGTTTCAAAATTTCATCTAGGGAATATGTTTTGAAGATGATTGAAATTGCTAAAAAAACCAAATTAGATGGTGTAGTTTCCTCCCCGGAAGAAATTCCATTTATTAGAAAAAAAACAACAAACAATTTTATAATAATTTCTCCTGGGATTAGATTAATGGATGATTCATACAATGATCAAAAGAGAGTGATGAGTCCAGGACAAGCAGTTATAAATGGAGCTACAAAGTTAGTTATTGGCAGGAGCATAACTAAGTCAAAAAGTCCGTTAGAAACTATAAAAAAAATTCAACTTGATATACTGGAAAAGATTTCTGAAAAAAATGAAAAAATTTAAAATTAAAATTTGTGGAATTAAAACTAAAAATTCAGTTTTGGCTTCCAAAGAAGCCGATTTTTTAGGTTTCGTATTTTTTCCTAAATCCCCAAGATTTGTTTCAATCGACAAAGCCAGATCACTTATAAAACTCTGTAGACCAAGTCAAAAAAAAGTTGGATTGTTCGTAGACTCAGATATAAATGTTATAAAATATATTTCAGATGAATTAAAACTCGATTATGTCCAACTGCATGGTGGAGAAGAAATAGAAAAAATTAATTATTTAAAAAACGCCCTTGGCAACATAAAAATAATTAAGTCGATAGGTGTGGATATGGATCTTGATTTAAAAAAAATTAAAGGATATGAAAAAATTTGTGATATGATTTTATTTGATACAAAATATAAGGAGGATTCTATTCCTGGAGGAAATGGTCGTTCATTTAATTGGAACATTTTGGAAAATATAAATATGAAGAATGAATGGATGCTAGCTGGTGGTATTAATGAGACGAATTTAAAAATTGCACTGAAAAAGACAAAAGCACCAATAATTGATTTATCTTCAAGTTTAGAATATAAAAAAGGGTTTAAATCGCCCACAAAAATTAAAAAAATTTTAGAATTAATCAACATATTGAATAAAAAAAATGCTTAAAAAATTTGATTTTAAAAAATTTCCTGACAAGAGAGGGCGCTTCGGAATTTATGGCGGAAGATTTGTTGCGGAAACCTTAATGCCTTTAATAATAGAAGTTGAAAAACAATATAAATTAGCAAAAAAAGACAAAGTTTTTCAAAAGAAATTAAACTACTACTTCAAACACTATGTTGGAAGACCAAGTCCTCTATATTTTGCTGAAAGGTTGACTAAACATTTGAAAGGTCCAAAAATTTACTTCAAAAGGGATGAATTAAACCATACTGGTGCCCATAAAATTAATAACTGTATCGGACAAATACTTTTAGCAAAAAGGATGGGGAAAAAAAGAATTGTTGCTGAAACTGGTGCTGGACAGCATGGTTTGGCAACTGCAACAATTTGTGCTTTATTCAACCTGGAGTGTGTAATTTACATGGGAGCCTCTGATATAAAAAGACAAGCCCCAAATGTGTTTAAAATGAAATTACTTGGTGCGAAAATAAATGTGGTAGAGTCTGGAACTGCTACATTAAAAGATGCTATGAATGACGCATTGAGGGATTGGGTGGCAAATGTCGAAAAAACTTTTTATGTTATTGGAACTGTGGCTGGCCCACACCCGTATCCTTTGATGGTAAGAGATTTTCAATCTGTAATCGGTTCTGAAGCAAAAAAACAAATATTGAAGGCTGAAAATAGATTGCCTACACACGTATTGGCTTGTATTGGAGGTGGGTCAAATGCATTAGGATTATTTTCTGCTTTTTTAAACTATACCAATATAGAGTTGATAGGTGTTGAAGCTGGAGGATGTGGTCTTAAAACCAATAAACATGCGGCCTCAATCTCTAGAGGTAAACCAGGTTTTCTACACGGTAACTTTACTTATTTATTACAAGACAAAGATGGTCAGATTAAAGATGCTCATTCAATTTCAGCTGGTCTTGACTATCCTGGCATTGGCCCTGAGCATTCATATCTAAAAGATATCGGGAGAGTTAAATATGTTACTGCAACTGATAGTGAGGCACTAAATGCTTTCAAAACCTGCACCAGACTTGAGGGCATTATTCCAGCATTGGAACCATCACATGCTCTTGCTTATTTGCTAAAATTATCCAAAAAATTAAAAAAAACTGACTTAGTTATTATGAATATGTGTGGAAGAGGTGACAAAGATATACTATCAATTGCTGAAAAACTAAATGTTAAGCTAGAGGGCTTCTAATGAATAGACTGAAAAAAAAATTCTCTAATTTAGAAAAAAAAGCCGAAAAAGCTCTAATCACTTTTGTTTCAGTAAATGATCCAGATTTCAATACATCAAAGCAAATCATTTTAAGTTTACCAAATTTTGGTGCAGATATAATTGAAATTGGATTACCTTTTTCTGACCCAATGGCAGACGGTCCAGTTATACAAAGGTCGAGTTTAAGGGGGATAAAATCAGGCTTTAATCTATTAAAAACATTTAAATTAATTACCTTTTTTAGAAATCAAGATAATCAAACACCGATAGTCTTAATGGGCTATTTTAACACAATATCTCATTTTGGTATTAAAAGGTTTTTTTCTAATGCAAAAAAAGTCGGGGTTGACGGTTTAATAATTGTAGACCTGCCCCCCGAGGAACACGACCAATTAATGGCTATGGATAAGAAGTTTAATATTGACCTTATAAGATTAGTAACACCCACTACAGATGAAAAAAGATTAAAACTAATCCTTAAAAATGCAACCGGCTTTGTATATTATGTTTCTGTCTCAGGAATAACAGGAACCAAGAAGCCCTCAATTTCAAAAGTTAGTAAAAATATATCAAAAATAAGGAGATTAACAAACCTCCCAATAGTTGTAGGTTTCGGCATAAAATATAGAAAGCAAATAGAACAAATTTCAAAATTTGCAGATGGAGTAGTTGTTGGATCTTCTCTAATAACGGTAATTGAAGGAGCAGCTGAGAAAAATTATAATGTAAAAGAAACATTGCATGATGTTCAGGCATTTATGAAATATCTAACCACCGGCCTAAATTAGACAAATGAATTGGATAACAAATTTTGTAAGACCGAAACTTCAGGCAATAGTCGGAAAAAAAGATATACCTGATAATTTATGGTGTACCTGTCCTAAATGCTCACAGATGCTTCTTAAAAAAGAGTTGGAAAATCATTTATATGTATGTAAGAACTGTGATCACCACTTGAGAATGAATGCTGAACAGAGATTTGGACTGATTTTCGGTGATGACTTTCGAATTCTCAAAACTCCAAAAATAAAACCGGATCCACTTAAATTTAAAGATTTAAAAAAGTATGCAGATAGAATTAAATCATCGCAAAAAAAAAATAATACTGAAGAGGCTGTACAAGTCGGGATTGGAAGATTAATCAGTGAAGAAATTGTCTTAGTTGTTTTTGATTTTAACTTTATGGGTGGATCAATGGGTTTGGCGGTTGGTGAGGCAATCGTTGTAGCAGCAGACTATGCTGTAAAGAATTCACTTCCACTTGTCATTTCGTCATCCTCCGGTGGTGCTAGGATGCAAGAAGGAATATTGTCACTAATGCAGATGCCCAGAACAATTTTGGCAATTGATGAATTGGAACACAGTAAAATACCTTTTATATCGCTTTTGACAGATCCAACAACAGGAGGAGTTTCTGCATCATTTGCAATGCTAGGAGATGTAATAATTGCGGAAAAAGGTGCGACGATTGGTTTTGCAGGAAGTAGAGTGATTGAAGAGACAATTAAAGAAAAGTTACCTAAAAATTTTCAGAAATCTGAATATCTCTTAGAAAAGGGAATGGTTGACATAGTAGTGCATAGGAAAGATCTAAAGGAAAAACTTTTCCAAATTATTTGCTTATTACAGAACAAGTAGAATAGTGAGTGATTCAGAAAAAATTCTTGAAAGATTACAATTTCTTCATCCTAAGCAAATTGATTTAACGTTAGAAAGAACTCGAGAATTATTAGATAAACTTAATAATCCACAATTTAATTTACCACAAACGATACATATAGCCGGGACTAATGGAAAAGGATCAACACTTGCCTTTCTTAGGGGTATGCTTGAAATGAATGGTTATAAAACGCACGTTTACACCTCCCCACACTTAATTAATTTCAATGAAAGAATTAGATTAAATTCAAAAATTATATCTAATAAATTTTTATTAGAACTATTAAAAGAATGTGAATTTTACAATAAAGAAAAAGCGATTACATTTTTTGAAATTACTACAGTTGCAGCTATATTAGCTTTTAGTAGAGTTAAATCAGATTACCTGCTTCTAGAGACTGGGTTGGGGGGGAAATATGATGCAACAAATGTGATAGATAAAAAGGTTTGTACAATTTTAACACCTATTTCAATGGATCATATGAGTTTTCTAGGAAACTCAATCGAGAGCATTACTAAGGAAAAAATTGGTATATTAAAGAAAAATGTTCCGGCGGTAATCGCTAAACAAACAAAAAAAGTAACTAGTATTATAAAGCAGTTCACGAACAAAAATTTTATTAAAGGTTATTTTTATGATTCTGATTGGAAAATAGAAAAGATTAATAAAGTAAAAAGTAATTTTAATCTTATATTTAAAAATACAAGTTTTAATCTTCCTTTACCGAGTTTAAATGGTGATCATCAAATTATGAATTCGGGTTTAGCATTTACAGTACTTAATGTGTTAAAAAATTTACAAATTAGCCATTATAAAACATCCCAAGCTATTAAGAATGTAAAGTGGCCTGCAAGGATGCAGAGGATAGACTCTGGACCATTTAATAAATTAGTAAGCAATAAAATGGAAATTTGGTTGGATGGGGGGCATAATGTGGATGCTTCAAAAATATTGAGTAATATTTTGAATGGATGGGAAACGAGCAATAAATTTTTAATATTTGGAATGGTTCAGGGAAAAGATTTTAAAACGTTTTTAAAAAATATTTCTTATTCTTTTAAATGTATAGTTGTAATCCCAGTCGTGAAACATCAATACATTTCACCTGAAATCATTAAAAAGGACTTAGATAATTCAAGGTCCAATGTATTTATAAAACATGATGTCAAGGAGGCCCTAACATTTCTAAATTTAAAATATAAACAAGGAAAAATTTTAATCTGCGGATCTCTCTATTTAGCAGGCAATTTCTTAAAGGAAAATAATTTTAAAATCAATTAGTTGGAACTTAAAATCCAATCCTGCAAATCACTCTTCGACAACAAACCTACTTTTGTATCCCTTAATTTTCCATCTTTGAACATCAATAATGTGGGAATACTTCTTATTGAGAGTTTCATTGCTAGGTCTTGATTAGAGTCAAGATTTACTTTGCCGAATGTAACTTGATCCTCTAATTCTTTGGCTACCTCTTCAATAATTGGAGATAATAGCTTGCAAGGCCCGCACCATTCTGCCCAAAAATCTACAATTAAAGTTTTGTATTCTTTATTTATTTCCTTATCAAAATTTTCATCATTCATTTCAATTATTTGTGACATATCTGTTACCTATTAAAAAGTTTTTGTGATAGTTGCCTGTCAAAATTTATTGGTTCAGGGTTAGTATTTTTATAACTATAGTAATCGTTCAAGAAATCAATATAAATATTATATTCATCAAGTTGTTGTTTTTGAAATAAGCTGTCTTTGTCTTCTAAATTTAGACTCAATTCGTCAGCTTCATGAATTGCAGCGGGAAGTGTCAAAAAGTCTCTTTTTTCAATTGTGTTAAGTCTTTCACTTATTTTCTGGTGAAAATATTTAAAAATTTTTTTTGGTAAAATCTCGGGATGATTTCTAAAGATATGTTTTGCTGAGAAGTATTTAAGTCTTTTATCTCTAAATCTTTCTGCTGTATCCCACTTTTTTTCCCAGCATATGTTATTGAACTCTTCCATTACCACTTTATCTGAATACGGAAAACTTTGACTGTAGATTGTATCTTCTTCAAAAATTATCTCTTGTGATCTGTTAGAAACAAGATTTTCTGCTTCTTGCTCCAAGATTATTTTTAATTTTGTTTGTAATTTATCATCATCTAACATTTTTCTTTTCATTACTAAACTTTCATCTGTAATTTCATTGTAGGGCTCAAAGTTTCTTGCAAGTCTATAATTCAATATTTGCGGCTGTTTATTTATTTTCAATTTTCTAAAGTATTTTTTATTCTTTGACAAAAAAACTTTTTTTAGATCTTCAAGAGTTAAATCAATAATATCATTAGGGTCAAACTTCAAATCAAAAGTTAATACATTATCTTTATAGAGTGGATGATCTATTAAATAAGTTACTAAATAAACAAAATGCTTACCATAATAATTTGAGTAAAGTGTAAAAAAATCTTGATCTTTTATTTTGGAATTTAGCTTATCTTTATTCGAATTTTCAATAAAAAGTCTAAAGCAATCAAAAGAATTATTCTTAATGATTTCTAAAATATTTTTTGTAGCAATAACATCAGATATTGCTTCATGTGAATTTTTAATATGAAAGTTGTTTATTCTTGATAAATCTTCAAGTTTAAAACCAAGTTTACCTTCGTCATTTTTTTCTACGTTCAAACAATTTGGTTCAAAGGCATGAGTCATCCTAGTAAGATTTAATATATCCGCCCTTAAGTTATTATTCGATGTTGTCAAATATGGATAAAGGAAATTTTCCCATAAGCCTTGACGCAAAAATTCTTCATCAAAAAATATTGAATTGTAACCACAAAAGATCGCAGGGTTATAGCTTTGCATCGCCCTTTGGAGTTTCCGAATCATTTCATAAGAGGAGTTTTTCTCGGATAGTAGATCAGAAACTAGCAACCTGTTTACTTTTAAAGCCATAATTGAGGGAACAATATCTGGGTTAATTCTTGATCTCAGATTAACTTTTTCAATTTCCCTTAACTCTTCATCATAACAAATAAGACCAGCTTGTAAGATTTGGTCAAATCTGGCTGATCTGCCCGATGTTTCAAAATCATAAATTACAAATTTCATTTTTTTTTAGCCATTGATTTACATTTTTTAAATCTTTAGGTGTGCTTACATGAAACCAAAGATTCGTATCTTTTAATCCATACAAACTTCCTTTACTCATTGAAACTTTATATAGTTCTCTTAAGGAGAAATTTTTTTTTCTTACTTTCTTAAAAATTCTTGGATGTAAAATCTGTACACCACAAAAAGCAAAGTTATTTATTTCTTCACTAATGAGCTTTCCTACACTACATTCTTCTACAAAATTAAAATCTCCTCCTCCTTGATATCCATTTAATAGATTTGATTCTTGAAGAAGAAGTAATATATCCATATCATCATTCCAATATTTAAATAATCTAGATAAAAGAGATTTTTTTTTTTCAACCCAAAAAATATCTCCATTTACAACCAATAATGGGTTTTTAGGACTTAAAGTTTGGTGAGTCTTAATCAAATTCATAACACCTCCACCAGTTTCTAAAATTTGATTTTCACGTGAAATATTTAAATTTGGATAATTTTCTAATACAGAATTTTTCAATTTTTCTGATAAATAATGAGTATTTACAAAGATATTCCTTATTCTTTCTCTAGTAATCTTATCGATTATATGAAATATTAATGGTTTATTAGCGACCTTAACAAGTGGTTTAGGAAGATTAGATGTTATTGGAAGCATTCTCTTTCCAAAACCAGCTGCCAAGATAATTGCACTTTTAAAAATAGATGTCATTGCTAATGTAAAAGATTACAAATTATTCTTCTTAAATCTTTAAATTTACATTCTTTGAGTTTTTTTTCTAGCATATTTGTAACTCGAGGAATATGTATAAGGTAGTTTGATTTTTTATCTCTTAAGTATAATCTTGAAAAAATACCCAATATTTTTAAGTGTCTTTGAATGGCAATAGTGTTAAATCCTTCAATAAATAATCGTTTGTCTATTTCAACAAAATGTTTCAGATAATAATCAATTAATTTTTCATTCATAGAATAGTCGGCATTTAATCTTGCGTCTTCAAGCAATGACATTAAATCATACACACACGTACCTTGTACTGCGTCTTGATGATCTATCCATCCACAACGATTTTTATTATTTTTTGATAGGAAAAATAGATTGTCCACATGGTAGTCTCTATGAATATTTACCTTTTTTAATGCCATTGGAATATCTAGAAGTTTTGAGAGAATATCAGAAAATTCTTGAAAGTTACTCGTGATTTTTTTTTTTTTAAGTTTTAGATACCATTTTACAAATAAATTTGACTCTTCAATGAACATCTCTTTTGAATATTCCTCTAAATCAGTAAACACAGGAATCTTGTGCAATTTTATTAAACTATCTATAGCTAGTGTGTAAAGTTCAAATTTATTTTGTTCGCTTATAATATTGCTGTATTTCTTTTGACCAAAATATTCTAAAATCATCATACCATTTTTAGGGAATGTATTGAAAATTTTTGGGACACAAATTCCAGCACTAGCAAATAAATTATTGATTTTTTTAAATTTGTTAATTGATAATGGATTGTAGAAATCACACATTAACACTTTTTTTTTATTATTCTGCGAAACTAGAAAATATTTTCTTGTTGAAGCATCTCCTGCCAGAAAGGTAATTTCATCAAAATCTATATTTTGTTTTTCAAGAAATGTTCGAATTTTTTTTTGTATATTATTCAAGAAGGCAGCCTATAGTACTTTTATAATTTCCTAAAAATCTTAAGTTTGCAAATCTTTTTAGATCAGCGTCCTCAGAAAAAATAATTTCAATCCTATTCTCAGGTAGATATTTCTTAATAATTTCAGGCCACTCAACAATAACAATATCATTTAATGCCATATCATAATCTAAATGGAAGATTTCTTCAGCAACCTTTAATCTGTATAAATCGAAATGCCAAATTGTGATGTCTTGAAGTTCATATGTGTTTACCATTGAAAAAGTTGGACTCTTTACATTATAATTACCATTTGAAAAAGCATTAATAAAGAATCTTGCAAAAGTCGTCTTCCCTGAACCTAAATCACCATATAAACCAATGAAGAGTTTTTTTTCAGCATGCTTTGCAATTCTACTGGCTAATATCTCAGTATTCTTGGTGGATTTTAAAAATATTTTATTTAATTCTTTCATTTTGTTTTAAAATTATCATATGTAAATAACTTAAAATATATATTAAACTAGTTTGTTATTATATGAAAACCGTAGAAACAGATGTATTAATTATCGGTGCTGGTCCTGCAGGCCTCTTTTGTGTTTTTGAACTTGGTCAGCTTGGTATTAAAAGTTGCCTAATTGATTCGCTAGATGAATTAGGGGGTCAATGTTCTGCACTATACCCTGAAAAGCCTATATTTGACATTCCGGCTTTTAAAAGTATTTCAGCCAAAGATTTAATATCAAATCTTAAAAGCCAAATTTCTCCTTTTAAGCCTGAAGTTCATTTGAATCAAACTGTAGACAAAATATTCCAATCTGAAAAATGTTTCCACGTCGAAACGTCTGCAAAATTACAAGTTTTTTGTAAATGTATCATCATTGCTGCTGGAACAGGCGTTTTTGGTCCTAATAAACCTCCAATTGAAGATATTGAAAAATATGAAGATAAGTCAGTTTTTTATTCAGTTAAAAATAAATCGTTATTTGATGATAGGAATTTAGTAATTGCCGGAGGAGGAGATTCTGCTGTTGACTGGGCATTAGAACTTTCTAAAAACGCTAAGAGGATTTATTTTCTGCATAGAAGAAATAAACTTAGAGCTGCTCCTAATAGTTTAGAAAATCTTTATAAACTAGAAAAAGAAGGCAAAGTAGAAATGATAATCCCCTATCAAGCAGATTCAATTACAGGAGAAAATGGTGTAATGACAGCTTTAAATGTTAAAGACTTAGATAACAAAATGTTAACAATCAAGTCAGATTTTTTTCTGCCCTTCTTTGGGCTTTCAGCAAATTTAGGTCCTATCAAAAATTGGGAACTGGAAATTGAAAAAAGTTGTTTGAAAGTTGAACAGTCCTCTTGCGAAACAAACAAAAAGGGTATTTATGCAATTGGAGATATTTGCAAGTATGAAGGCAAGTTGAAACTTATTCTAACGGGATTTTCTGAAGCGGCTATCGCAGCACATTCTTGTTATGATAAAGTTTTTCCAGGAAAAGCTTTACATTTCGAATATTCAACTACAAAGGGTGTAAAGTCATTCATAGGTTAAATTAATTCTAATACCTATATTCGTCGTTTTTGAAAGGTCCTTTTACAGGAATGTTAATGTAATCACTTTGTTTTTTATTCAACTCTGATAGTTTTGCACCTATTTTTTCTAAATGCAATTTTGCAACTTTTTCGTCCAAATGCTTTGGGAGAACATAAACCATATTTTTGTAGTTCCTAAAGTTTTTCCATAGCTCAATTTGAGCAAGCACTTGGTTACTAAATGAGGCAGACATAACAAAACTCGGATGTCCTGTCGCACATCCCAAATTTACAAGTCTACCTTCAGCTAAAACAATAATTTTTTTCCCATCAGGAAATTCAATTTCGTCTACCTGCGGTTTTATATTATTCCACTTAAAGTTCTTAAGCGCATCAATCTGGATTTCTGAATCAAAGTGTCCAATGTTGCATACAATACTTCTATCGTGCATATCTCTCATATGATCTATCGTGATAACGTCAATATTTCCTGTAGCTGTGACAAAAATATCGGACTTTTTTACAGCTTCGTCCATAGTTGTAACTTCATAACCATCCATTGCAGCTTGTAAAGCACAAATTGGATCAATCTCTGTTACAAGAACTCTACAACCAGCATTTCTTAAACTTTCTGCTGAACCTTTACCAACATCTCCATATCCTGCTACAACTGCAACCTTACCTGCCATCATCACATCAGTTGCTCTTTTTATTCCATCAACTAGACTCTCTCTACAGCCATATTTGTTATCAAATTTAGATTTTGTGACAGAATCATTTACATTTATTGCAGGTACTAATAGAGTGTTATTTTTTTCCATTTCAACAAGTCTTAATACTCCTGTGGTTGTTTCTTCTGAAAGACCTTTTACATCGCTCAATAATTCTGGGTATTTTTCATGCATAATTTTGGTTAAATCTCCTCCGTCATCAAGGATCATATTTGGTTTCCAACCATTCGGACCATTAATAGTTTGTTCTATACACCACCAAAATTCTTCATCTGTTTCGCCTTTCCAGGCAAAAACTGGGATATCTTTACCAGCTATTGCAGCTGCTGCTTGGTCTTGAGTTGAATATATATTACAAGAACTCCATCTGACCGATGCACCTAAGTCAATTAAAGTTTCAATCAGGACAGCAGTTTGTATAGTCATATGTAAGCAACCAGCAATTTTGGCACCTTTTAATGGAAGTTTACCCTTATACTCCTCTCTCAAGCCCATAAGACCCGGCATTTCAGTCTCAGCAATATCTATTTCCTTTCTTCCCCATTCTGCTAATCCAATATCTTTAATTTTATAATCCTTCATTACTTTTCCTTATAAATTATTTATTTTCTCCGAAAATTCTTTTAGTATTTTTTTTGTTTTTCCATAGTTGGAATCCTTAAAAATATTTTCACATAATTTGGTTGCGTCGGCATAATTCACATTTTGAATGAATTGCTTTGATTTTAATATTCTAGACGTACTCATTGACAGAGTATCAATTCCCAATCCAATCAAAAAAGACGAAAAAACACTGTCTCCGGCCATTTCACCGCACACACTTATTGGTATGTTGTTTTTATCTGCAGATTCTTTAGACATTTTTATTAATCTTAAAACTGATAAGTGTGAAGGATCATAAATATATGCTACATTATCATCACCTCTGTCAATTGCAAGTGTATACATAACTAAATCATTTGTGCCGATGGCAAAAAAATCACAATGTTTTGCCAGAATATTAGAAATTAATGCTGCAGCTGGTGTTTCTATTAATACACCAATGGGAGGTAAGTTTTTTTTTACTTTCATTTTTTTGTTTATTAATCCCTTATGTACATCCTTGATTATTTTTTTTGCGGCTTCCAATTCGTATAAATGTGAAACCATTGGTAGCATAATCCTAATTTTACCAAAATAATTAGCTCTCAGTATTGCTGATATTTGTTTCTTAAAAATTTCTGGGAAAGCTAATGTTAACCTGATTGCCCTTAATCCTAAGGCAGGATTTTGCGAAGGCCCAACTAATTTATCAATTTGTTCAGCATTTTTATCATTTCCTATATCCAATGTTCTAATGGTGAGAATCTTTTTTTTCAAAATAAGGAGAGTTTTCTTTATCATCTGAAACTCTTTTTCCTCAGTTGGAAGTTTTTTTTTATTCATGTATAAATATTCACTCCTGTACAAACCGATTCCGTTTATTCCATTTTTTACAGCTTCTTTTGCGTCTGAAAAATCATCAACATTTGCTTCAATAAAAATTCTTTTGTCATCTTTTGTTTTTGGATAAATTGTTTTGAATAAATTAAGTTTATCTGATTGATTCTTTATTTCATTTAGTTTGTTTCTATATTTAGCCAAAGTCATTTTACCTGGGTTTAAGATTACTAAACCCTGATCTCCATCCAGAACAATATCATCTCCATCTCTAATATTTTTTATCAAATCTTTTATTCCTACTATTGTTGGTATTGATAATGATCTAGCAACGATCGAAAAATGCCCTTCAGGTCCGCCATAAGCGCTTATTAAACCAGCGATAGAGTTCTTATTTATTGACATAATGTCTGCTGCACTGAAGTTTTTTGAAATCATTATTAAATTTTTTTTATAACTAACTTTGGTTTGAGAAGAACTTTCAGTTTGCAAACAATTAATCAGTCTTCTGCAAATATCTTCTACATCATCAAATCTTTCTCTAAAGTAATCATCCTTAAGATTTTTAAAAATAAGTGCATGTTTCGATAATTCTTCTTCAATTGCGTATTCTGCATTAATCAACTGTTTTTGTATTCTTCTTCTTGAATCCTTAACCAGTGAGGAAGATTTCAGCATTTGAATGTGTGCTTCAAGTATAAAACTCATTTCATTGTTTTTAGATAGAGTTTTCTTATTGTTTACCTTTATGATATCCTTTAATTCTTCAATAGAATCTTTGACAGCTTTATCAAATCTATCTAATTCTCTTTTTAATTCTTGTTTTTTTATTGGGTATTTTCTGTATTCAGTTTTTTTTTTCTCAGATAGAAAGCAATTTCCGATAGCAACACCTGGTGAAACTCCTATCCCAGTATGTACCTTTTCTTTTTTCTCCCC
>CESW01044273.1_pt1 | contig 17648 bp, 11 predicted proteins | sample 531171 | NCBI WGS metagenome assembly CESW01 (sample SAMEA2621859, study PRJEB7988) | marine metagenome | biome: marine biome (ENVO:00000447); feature: surface water layer (ENVO:00002042); material: "saline water (ENVO:00002010), including plankton (ENVO:xxxxxxxx)" | depth 5 m
GATCGAAGTGTCCCCCAGCGACGACCCGTAGCCACCCTAGCATCGACTCCAGCTCTGGCAGCAGCTGCCAACAGACGCGGCTCAGGAAATGCGAAAACCACCGCATCTACATCTTCAAAAAGCGCCTCCTCCTCCGTGGGGGCCATATTCCCTGCGTCCCAAATACGGATCACATCTACAAGCTTGGATTTGGCCACGACAGGCTGAGCGTATGACCTGCAAACCCAGACCACTTCCACATGGGGCAACATGCTACGAAGGGCGCCCGCCAGAGGCAAGGTCAAAATGTTATCTCCAATCGCGTCAGTGCGAACGAAAGCCACCCGTTTCCATTTCTGATGCTCCAGAGTCGACCTCACCAAAGTCCATTTCCAAAATGCAGCAATCGCGCTCCATCTCGCCACTTCTAAGCCTGCTCGTCCGTCACGCCATCCCCCTTGAACAATTGCTTGTTTGAACCACTGAAAGGCAGCTCTAGCGAACGGCTTCATGAACGCAGATTTTCGTCCCAACCTCAAAGCATCTTGAGCTCCAAGGAGAGAAAATTTGGCCAATTGCCTTTGGTGTTCCGCAGAAGTGAAATAGCTGTAATGGAGCAAATCCGAGTCGAAATCAAAAACCTCCACGCCTGCGTTTGGAATCCATGACTCGTGCAATACCCCGCCTTCATTCGAGGGTTTCCATTCACCTGAACCTGCTGCCCAGAGCCGAATTTTTCGGTCTGGGTACCACCCCCCATGATGAATCCAGGTGCCGCAATAATTTGTCAATCGAGGCATTGCCCATGCAGAGGGTTGGTTCCACGTACGCTTTTTCCAATCGCGGATTTCAGCCAAGAGTGACTCACTCAGAGCTTCGTCAGCATCCAAGCTCAAAATGAAAGGATGAGTCGCCTGACTGGTCGCCCAGTTTTTTTGGTCAGCATACGTCGTAAAAGAACGCGTGAAAACACGCGCACCAAAGGATTTTGCAACTTCTGGGGTGTCATCAGTTGAATCAGAATCAACAACAACAATTTCGTCGGCCACCTCTTGAATTGACCTCAAGCAACGAGGAAGGTTGGCACATTCGTTTTTGGCAATGATGACTGCACTTAGCACAAGGCCGAAGTTAGCCCTCAACTCCAACTTGACGTTGTGGCAAGTGCGTATTCGTTGTGGAAAACCCGCGTTGTTGCACCTCTAGAACTGGCTTACTTTTGGCTGCATGAACGTCTTGTTGATTGGTTCTGGAGGTCGAGAACATGCCCTGGCCTGGAAGCTTGCGCAAAGCTCCTTTCTCACCCAGCTCTTCGTGGCTCCGGGGAATGCCGGGACAGCGGCACTGGCAAGCAACCTCAAATTGGACGTGTCCAACCATGATGCCGTTAGCCGCAACATTAAAAAGCACGGCATCAATATGGTCGTAGTGGGTCCAGAAGCGCCCCTCGTTGACGGGCTTGTAGACCATCTTTTAGACTGCGGGAAACACCCAGAGCTCGTGGTGATTGGACCCCGTAGAGAAGGAGCCCAACTCGAGGGGAGTAAGGCATTTGCCAAGGAATTTATGCGCAGACACAACATCCCCACTGCCCGATATGGCTCATTTCAGGGAACAGAGGTCGAGGATGCCATCGCTTTCCTCAATACAATGGAACCTCCTTACGTGGTCAAAGCGGACGGGTTGGCAGCCGGAAAAGGAGTCATCATCACGGAAGACCTCAACGAGGCCCAGAAGGTGGTCCGAGACATGCTTTCAGGTGCATCTTTCGGTTCTGCGGGAGAGCGAGTGGTCATCGAAGAGTTCATGGATGGCATTGAATGCAGCATGTTCGCTGTGACCGACGGCAAGGCCTACCATCTGTTGCCCTCAGCCAAAGACTACAAGCGCATTGGAGAGGGTGATACCGGACCGAATACAGGTGGTATGGGAGCGGTCAGCCCCGTACCATTCATGGATGCAGAATTTCATGAGAAGGCCATCAACCAAATCATCATCCCGACAGTGAAAGGGCTAGCCGCGGACGACATTGCCTACAATGGATTTTTATTTTTCGGTTTAATGAAGGTCGGGGGCGATCCGTACGTGGTAGAGTACAATTGCCGATTGGGAGACCCTGAAACGGAAGTCATTGTACCGCGAATTCAAAGTGATTTGCTCCACCTCTTCGAAAACATGGGCGCCGGCTTACTCAGTGAGTACCACTTGCAAATCGACCCTCGCACATGTTCCACAGTCATGCTGGTGTCTGAAGGATACCCAGGTACATATAAGAAGGGGAAGGTCATCTCCGTGCCCGAACGACTAGATAAAGACGCTTTTCTTTTCCATTCAGGAACGTCCCGGTCAAGGGGGAATATGGTGACCAACGGTGGTCGCATCCTCGCCTGCTCAGCCATGGCTGCAAACCCTGAAAATGCATTGAAAAAGAGTTATGCGCTGGCCAATGAAGTAACATTTGACGGCAAGTATTCTCGGAGCGACATAGGTCGAGACCTCCTTTGACCCAGCGCTGTTGTTGACATCCTGCAAAAGCCTCTGATTTTAATCGGGACAAATTCCTCTGAGCTCAGAGCAAAACGTGTTTGAACACGGAGAACAATTTCTACAGGAGGTCAAACGTTCACATCTCGTCACGTGTTGGCGTCGTCACTCCACGCACTTGAACAATTTTTGGGCTTGGTCACATGATTGTGCCTTCCTTTTCAGCCTTGGCATTGTATTTTTTCTGAAGAATCAGCCAAAAACACAATCCAACGAGACCTAGGCCAATCACGGCCCAATTGAACCCATCGCTGATGGGAATCAACACAGTTTCAAAGGTCCATTCAATGAACTGGGCGAGTGGAGTAATCAGGTCTTGAAAATTCATCGCTGCAAGGATTATCTGCAAAATACATCAGGTCTCTCGAAATGAAACCTATTTCGAACACGACTCGTAAGGGAAAGACGAACCCTTTTAGAATTTTTTGCCATGCGAGTAATTCTCGTGCCTCTGTTCTTGATTGTTGCCTCCACATTTTGGGGACAAACTGATCTGCCATTTACACAAACTCCACCGCACATCATTGCATCCGCGGTCGAAGCCTGGAGAGCAAGCGACGTGCACGCCAACAATTCCATCGCGAACGAGAGTCATTCCTCGGTCGACATGGACTTCGCCGCGCGAGTCGAGCGTTCTACAATCTCCTCCGTACAACGTGGAATTTGGAGTGAAGCCACAACTTGGGACTGCAACTGTATCCCAGATGGCGACGACAATGTTGTGATTGAGCATGAGGTATCCTTCGTTTCTGACGCCGAGGTGGGGTCAGTGTATGTTTCTGAAGAGGGCACGCTCATTGATTTGGTCGAAATGACTTTGACTTTTCATGGCAATTTCGTCGCCTCACCCCCCCTGCCCGAAATGACTTCAGCCCACTTCGTAGCCAACGGAATCGCCGGCGAACAAACTTTGAATGCCGCACTGTCATTGTCCAAACTAACCGTTCTTCACCGGACGTCGTTGTCCATTCAAGGACAGGTGGAAGTAACTGGGAACGTGACCATCGATGACGCGTCTATTGAAGTGGCAGAGACCGGCAAGTTCATTTTATCTGAGAATGCCTTTGGTCGTGCCACAGTCATGCGTTCCAATGGCGGTTCGCTGTTGGGGCCAGTGACTCGTCAAATCATTCTGCCTGCAATACCTAACAGGAACATGCCTTTTGTGGAACAACGCATTGCAATTGGTCTCGAAGGTGTCCGCGTGGAACAATTGCTCGGGGACATTCCAACTTGGGGATTTGTTGGAGCTGACAATCCAGAGGGATTTGCAAACATCGGCTATTGGAGTGCAAATGCGAACTTCAATTACGCCATGATCGGCTCTGCCGATGACCTCTTACCGGTGACAGAAGGCGTATACTTGGCTCTGGCACCAGCAGAATCTTACACCTTGGATTTTACCGGGACCATGCCTGTCTCAGACGTCATTGTCACTGTTCCTGAAGATGCCATTACAGCCTTGTTTGGAAATTCGACCAATGCGAACGTTGATTTGAACTTGATTGCAGATCAGCTTGGTGAAAACAAAGTGGGTTTTGATTGCTGGAACACCAAAACATTGCAATACGACCATTTTGTCGACGGCTTAAATACCAACGGATTGAATGGTACACTGCAACCAAACACCACATGCCAGTATTTGCCCTCAGGCACAGTGAGTTTGACCATGCCAGCAGGTGGGAATCTTCCCAATGGATCAGAGGCCAACGCAAGCGTGGACTTGGATGGAAAACTTGTGTTTTCTGCAGAAAATGCCTCGGGATACCGAGATGAAGCAGTCATCGCAATACGAGAAAGCGCAAGTGTCAGCTTTCTTGAATCTGAAGATGCCATCAACACCTCATCCTTGTCAAGCGCATGCGACTTGTATTTACTTGATGACTTGGGAAATCGAAGTGGCATTGCCCAATTGGGATTTGACCAAGAACCCATGGCACAATTCGATTTGGTGCTTGGCTCAAACCGTCCTTTGGATGGTGAGTATGTGGTGAGTATCGATGAATTCAGCTGGATGGATGGTTGTGCCTTCATCATGATGGCTGATGAAACCACGCCACGTCCAATTGAATCCGGGGAACTTGGAAATGTCTTCTTAACAGCCAGTGAAAATCACAACTACCATGTGGCCACTGTGTACCTTGTCCCTCCTGTCCGCGCTGAAGTTTCATCGCCCGGTTGCGAAGGCATTGGCGAATCGGCAATCGAAGTATTCGCCACTGGAGATGGTCCTTGGACTGTGGGGTTGAGTGATGACAATGGACAAGACATCAATGGGGATACGAGCATCGACGGCGCAACAACCACGTTTGGTAATCTTGCCTCGGGAACATACACCTATGCTGTGTTGAGCTCGGGGATCATGAGCTGCGGCTCGGCCACAGGCGTCCATACCGTTGTCAGTCCCACTGCTTTGGACATCTCAGCAGACATCACGCACGACTGCGGTCAAGGAGGAGCCATCGTCGCCGATGTCGCGACGGAACAGGCCACTTACGTTTGGAATCATGGGGAGACCGGCGCTGTCTTATCAGGGCTTGAAGGCGGCATGTACACTGTTGTCGCCACCAACGATTTCGGTTGCACAGATACGTTGGACGTGACTGTTTTGTCAGCCCCTCATGTCACCGTAACAGCCAACAACGGCTCATGTGACGGCGGCCTCGAAGCTGATATTGAGGTAGATGCCATGCACGAAACTGCACTTTACAATGTCCTTTTGCTTGACGAAAGTGGTCACGAGGCTGGATTTGCCTTCAATGCTGTGACACCCCTGTTTTTTGAAAACGTGGCCACGGGATCCTACACCTTGGAGTTACAGCTTTTGGGTGATTACGGCTGTGCCCTTGAGGTTCAAGAAACAGCTGTTGTTAATCCCATTCCAATGACACTCAATGCTTCCAGTGAGCCCCAATGTGATGCAAATCACATGGGCTCTGTGTCCACCACGCTGGAGGGAGGAACTGGGCATGTGAATTACTTATGGTCCAATGGATCCCAGGAGGAAGAGTTGACACAAACCGAAGCAGGTGAATACACCTTGACTGTCACTGACGAGGTTGGGTGTCAAAGTTCCACAACTGTCGTTGTTGCCGAGAGTCCATCTCTTACAGTGACTGCAGTTTCTCCTGGATGCGATGGAGAGGGTGTGCCAGGATTTAATATGGAAAGCAGCCATGATGTCACGTGGACAGTGGATGTCATGAATGAGAATGGTGAGGTGGTTCAAAACACGACGTCTTCCAGCGCTGCATTTGAAGTGAGCAATTTGCCATCAGGAACATATCTCTTGCAATACAATCACGACATCGACGATGGCTGCCCGGCAAAAAGCGTGGAAGCCACCTTGACAGAGGCTTCCAATCTTGCGGTGTCAGTCACCAACACGCCAATGCAGTGTGGGGAGCAGAACTCGGGGAGCATCGCGTTGCAAGTGGTGGGCGGTGTTGGTGACATTGATGTCGCATGGGATCATGGCGCTGAAGGCATGTCATTGCAAGGGTTAACTGGTGGACAGTATTACGCGGTCGTTTCAGACGAAAATGGCTGCACCGAGGAAATTCGAGTTGCCGTTGAAGATTCCCCGACAGTTGAAGCCAATTTCACTGCACCGACAGGAGGATTGACCGACGGCGTGAATGGCATGACCTTGTCTTTCACCAACACTTCCGAAGGGCACATCACTGGACAAACTTGGTACTTCGGCGACACTGACACCCCCAGCTACGAATTCCATGCGACTCACACCTTTGATGAGCCTGGAGCGTACGACGTATTCCTCAATGTTTGGAATGATAAGTGCAGTCACACTGTACGCAAAACAGTCGTGGTGAGTCATGGAGAGACCCTTAACAACAACTACGACCTCAATGCGTCATCGACCAGCATTGCTCAAGGTGACTTGACCACCATACATGCCCCGGCAACCACAGAGTCGGGATGGGTGATAAATGTAGGTGGAGCTGCCAGCGGCGTAAAAGTGTATGTGTTCGATTTGACGGGCCGCCAGCTTTGCGTTCCAGCACGCGCAGAAGGCGACGGCAAAGTCTACATCGAAAGAGATGAGTGGCCGGCTCTGGTGCTTTTGCGTTTGGTCCATGAACCCACCAACAGCACACGCACCTGGAAAATGGTCCGGTGATGATGTTCGAGGGAAGGTGAGAATGACGAACTTCGCTCTATGAAGATCGGTGTCGTCACCTTCCCTGGGTCCAACTGCGACATGGACATGGTCCATGCGCTAAGCCATGAACTTGGCTTCAAAGTAGCACAGCTCTGGCACAAAGACAGAGATTTACAAGGCGCAGATGCCGTTGTTCTTCCGGGAGGCTTCAGCTATGGAGATTACCTCCGAAGCGGATCCATTGCTCGATTCTCGCCGATCATGGAAGAGATTGTCCCCTTTGCCCATCAAGGTGGTCGCGTCTTGGGGGTCTGCAATGGATTCCAAATCCTTTGCGAGGCGGGCTTGTTGCCTGGAACGCTCCGACATAACGAAACTCGAAAATTTATCTGTCGCAACGTTCACCTCAAACCTGTCTCTCGCACAGCTGCGGTATCAGCAGGGTGCGAGACAGAAAAGCCCTTGGTCATTCCAATTGCACACGGAGAGGGTAACTACTTCATCTCGGATGAAGGATTGAAAAGACTGAAAGACAACGACCAAATCTTGTTTCAATACTGTGATGAACAAGGCAACGTCAATGCCATGAGCAACCCTAATGGTGCGCTTTTCAATATTGCTGGGGTTTGCAATTCAGGAAAAAACGTCTTCGGAATGATGCCGCATCCCGAGCGAGCTTGCAGCAAAGATTTGGCCAATGACGATGGCCGAGCCATTCTTCAAGGGTTGGTGCAAGGCGAGCTTGTCTAAGTCCAACAAAAGACGAATTCGTGCGTGTTTGTCGTGTTCATTCAAAGGGATTTGGTTTCTTTTGAAGGCTCAGGAAACCTCAAGGGGTTAGATTTGTTACAATTCTCCAAACTTGAACTTGAGATTTATGGATTCTTACGCCGCCGGTCCCTTCCTTTCGAAGATTGAATTTCCTGCCGACTTGCGGGCAAAATTCAAGCCCGAGGAGTTGCGCCAAGTCAGCGATGAGTTGCGTCAATTCATCATAGACGTGGTTTCCGAGAAAGGAGGACACTTCGGAGCGAGCTTGGGTGTTGTTGAGTTGACCGTGGCATTGCACTACGTTTTCAATACCCCTGAAGACCAAATCGTATGGGATGTTGGACACCAAGCGTACGGCCACAAAATCTTGACTGGAAGACGTGACCGCTTTCATACAAATCGTCAATACAAAGGCCTCAGCGGTTTCCCCAAGCGAACTGAAAGTGAATACGATACATTCGGCGTTGGACACAGCAGCACCAGTGTGAGTGCCGCACTTGGAATGGCCGTGGGCAGTCGACACAATGGACAACGCGAGGTTCAACATGTCGCTGTCATTGGAGATGGAGCGATGACTGGAGGTTTGGCTTTTGAGGGGCTCAACCAAGGTGGGGTAGAGGACACCAACATGTTGGTGATTCTCAACGACAATTGCATGTCTATTGACCCCAACGTAGGGGCATTGAAAGAATATCTGACGGACATCACGACATCACACACCTACAACAAGGTGAAGGACGATGTGTGGGAACTGTTGGGACGAATCAGCAAATTTGGTCCCAATGCTCAAGCCATAGCTCAGAAAGCAGAAAATGCCATCAAGAGCATTCTGCTTAAGCAAAGCAATCTTTTCGAATCTCTCAACTTCCGATACTTTGGCCCTGTTGACGGGCATGATGTGGAATATCTCACCAAAGTACTCGCCGATTTGAAGGACATTCCTGGTCCAAAATTGCTCCATGTCGTCACGAGGAAAGGCGCCGGTTATGCCCCATCTGAGGAGGGGAGCCCTACCAAGTGGCATGCTCCTGGACTCTTCGATAAGAATACAGGTGAAATACTGAAAGGTGGAGATGATACGCCCAAGCCTCCCAAGTTTCAAGATGTCTTTGGGCACAGCATCATCGAATTGGCCAAGGCAGATCGACGTATCGTGGGTGTCACGCCCGCCATGCCCTCTGGCTGCAGCATGAAGTTTATGATGGAAGAGATGCCCGATCGCGCATTCGATGTAGGGATCGCGGAGCAACACGCTGTCACATTCAGTGCTGGCATGGCGACGCGCGGTTTGGTGCCCTTCTGCAACATCTATTCCACTTTCATGCAAAGGGCGTATGACCAAGTTATTCACGACGTGGCCATCCAAAATCTTCACGTCGTGTTTTGTCTTGACCGCGGCGGTCTCGTCGGAGCCGACGGTCCTACTCATCACGGAGTATACGACATGGCCTACATGCGATGCATCCCCAATCTCGTGGTCAGTGCGCCCATGGATGAACAGGAATTGAGAAACTTGATGTATACCGCCTCGCAAAAGCACAACGGACCTTTTGTCATTCGCTACCCGCGAGGAACGGGAACCATGGTGAATTGGCAAACGCCATTCGAGGAGCTGGAAATTGGGCGTGGGAGAAGGCTGCAAAATGGAGACGACGTTGCTCTGTTGAGTATCGGCGCCATTGGTACTCAGGCCACTGCAGCTGTCGATGCACTTGGAAAGCGTGGAATCAGCGCCGCTCACTACGATATGAGATTTGTAAAGCCTTTGGATGAGGTCCTTTTGCACGAGGTGTTTGGCAGATTCAAAGACGTCATCACAATCGAAGATGGATGCATCCACGGCGGAATGGGCAGTGCCGTAACTGAATGGGCCATGGAACAGGGCTACGCTTGCCGAGTTGCTCGTCTAGGTGTCCCAGACAAATACGTCGAGCACGGTACCCAAGCAGAACTTTACAAGGAGTGTGGTTACGACGCTGAATCCATCGTGAACAAGGCAATGGCTATGTGTGAATCGCGTGCAGCTTCGGCTTCCGATTCAGACATGAGAATTGCCTGAGGACCTCCTTTTCTGTGCCCCTCTCCTGACGTAGCTTCGAACCATGGAAGGTCATATCGTCAACAGGGTCGAAGAGAGTGGATTGATTCAATTGGATTTGGCGTCCTTGCTTGAACCTGCTCCGGTCGAGGTCGTGGATTTGTCATCTTGGCTAGACAGTGGAATCATCCTCCGTGAAAAGCCTTTTCGAAACAGCATCACAAGTTGGGACGCGTCGAAGCTGAAGGGTCACATCGTAGCTCTGACATGCAGCACAAAAGCAATTCTCCCCGACTGGGCTTGGATGCTCGTCACAGCCAAACTCTCGGAAATTGGTGCCACCGCTCTCGTTGGAAGCATTGAAGACGCCCGCGTCCTTGCTTATCGACATGCGGTGAACAACCTTAATCTCGAAGACTATCGCGACCAAAGAATCATTGTCAAAGGGTGCGCAACATCCGGAGGTCCAGATGCCTTGGTCGCATTCATAGGTCATGTCGGTCCTGTTGTGCGAACCTTGATGTTCGGGGAGGCATGTAGCGCGGTACCTCTGGTAAAGAATCCCCGGTCATGATTACCCAATCCTCTGACAAAAAACTTTTTTTGGTGGATGCATATGCTTTGATTTTCAGAGCATACTACGCCTTCATCAAAAATCCTCGAATCAACACCAAGGGCATGAACACATCCGCGGTGTTTGGCTTCACCAACGCCTTGCTTGAGGTGATTCGTTCAGAACAGCCCACCCATCTTGCAGTGGTTTTTGATCCTCCTGGGCCGACACTTCGTAGCGAGCAATTTGCAGAATACAAAGCCAACCGAAATGAGACTCCCGAAGACATCAAGTTGAGTGTGCCTTGGATTGTAAAAATCCTCGAGGGCATGCGTATTCCAGCATTGCAAGCACCAGGTTTTGAAGCAGATGATTTAATTGGTTGTCTCGCAAAACGCGCGGAAAAAGAGGGTTTTGATGTCTTCATGATGACGCCTGACAAAGATTTTGCTCAACTTGTCACCGACAACATTCGGATGTTTCGACCAGGCCGAGGTGGCAACCCAGCTAGCGTCTGGGGGCCTGAGGAAGTTTGTGAGCGCTATGGACTCGAAAATACCAAGCAAGTCATCGACTTGTTGGGCCTGATGGGAGACTCGGCTGACAACATTCCTGGCATCCCCGGGGTGGGCGAAAAAACTGCCATCAAATTTCTGCAGGCTTACGGTTCAATTGAAGGTCTTTACGAGCACGTGAGCGAGCTCAAGGGCAAAATGAAGGAGAAGGTCGAAGCAAACCGAGAACTTGCATTCTTAAGTCGAGAACTGGCCACCATTGTCCTTGACATCGACTTTGAAGAGGACTTTCCAGCCATGGCCCTTCAGCCTGCAAATGCAGACGTACTTGCTCCAATTCTTGAAGAATTGGAGTTTCGCACTCTTTCGCGACGCATTCTCGGTGAAGGAGCCAGGTCATCTACACCATCACCTGCGCAGACTCTTGTCGCGACAACCGACTCGGCCTCAAAGGAAGTCGACAACGAGGGTCAGCTGAGTATGTTTGATGCAGCCATGGACGTGGCTCCATCCGCCTCTACCCTCGGTGCACTTGATGCTGAAAAAGTTCAATACCGTTTGGTTGACGATGAAAAATCTCTCAAGTCCCTGGTCGCTGTTTTGTCGCAATCATCTCGATTCTCTTTTGATACTGAAACGTCTGGACTGAACGCCATGCAAGCATCCTTGGTGGGCATGTCTTTTAGCACCCAAGCCCACACAGGAAGCTACGTCCCTGTCAATCCGAAAACCTGGCCTGCAATTCGAGATGTTGTCAAACCGTTGCTCGAAGATTCATCAATCACAATCGTAGGACAAAACCTGAAATATGACGGCAAAATCATGGCGCGTCACGGGGTGGACATTACCCAAGCCAACCTTGAAGACACCATGGTCGCGCACTATCTCCTCGAGCCCGACCGACCCCACGGGATGGATGCTTTGGCCCAGGCCTTCTTGAATTACCAGTGCATTCCCATCACAGACCTTCTCGGGAAAAAGGGTAAAAATCAGAAGTCCATGACTGACATCCCTCCTGCCGAGGTGGTCAACTATGCATGCGAAGACGCCGACATTACGTTGCAGCTTGCTGACATTCTTATCCCAAAATTGGAGGAAGAAGGACTCGCCAAGTTGTATCGCGACGTAGAAATGCCCCTGGTCTCAGTACTCATGGAGATGGAGTTGGAGGGGGTTACAATTGACACTGCGCATCTCGCCCAATTCAGTGAAACGCTCGCGACCGAGCTTGGGTCACTCCAAGAGTCCATTCAAAACCATGCAGGGACCCCTTTCAATGTGGACTCCCCAAAACAGCTGGGGGAAGTGCTTTTTGAACATCTCGAGATTCCTGCAAAAGTCAAAAAGACCAAAACAGGCCAGTACCCTACAAGTGAAGCTGTCTTAAGCAAGCTCAAGGGCAGGCATCCCATTGTCGGACAAGTGCTGGAATACCGAAAACTCAAAAAACTGCGCTCAACCTATGTTGAGCCACTCCCTTCCTTGCTTCATCCTGAAACAGGCCGCGTCCATACAACCTACATGCAAGTGGTGGCGGCAACAGGACGTCTTAGTAGCAAGGATCCGAACCTCCAAAACATTCCCATTCGGACGGAACAAGGTCGAGAGATTAGAAAGGCATTCATACCGCGCAGCACTGAGTACACATTGGTTGCCGCAGACTACAGCCAAGTTGAACTTCGCATCGCCGCAGCCATGAGTGAAGAGCAGGGGCTCATCGACGCCTTCCAACAAGGCAAGGACATCCATGCAGCCACAGCCGCAAAGGTGTTTGGGGTGGCCTTAGATGAGGTGTCGCGCGAACAACGCAGCCAAGCCAAGGCGGTGAACTTTGGTATTCTTTACGGACAAGGTGCGTTCGGGTTGGCTGAAACATTGGGCATCTCGCGAAAAGAGGCCAAGTCCATCATCGATGCATATCACAATCAATTTATGGGCCTCGAAGAATTCACCCAAACATGCGTGACTCAGGCTCGAGAAGCGGGTTATGCAAAGACGCTGTTGGGTAGACGCAGGCCCCTGCCAGACATCCACAGCAACAATGCCGTAGTCAGGGCGTTTGCAGAAAGGAATGCCGTCAACACCCCCATTCAAGGCTCTGCCGCGGACATCATCAAGGTTGCCATGATCGACGTTGCACGCGAAATGAAAGGCATGAAAAGCAAGCTGATCATGCAAGTCCACGATGAATTGGTCATTGACGCTGCGAAATCGGAGTTGGAAGAAGTCAAATCCTTGTTGGTGAAGTGCATGGAGCGTGCAATCAAACTCTCTGTTCCTCTCGATGTGGAGGTCTCCAATGGCCAAACTTGGCTCGAGGCACATTGAAACTTCCGTTTTTAGTCGGTACACAACCCAACGTGCAGAACTTTTCGAGGTTGTCCTGCGTAAACTCGGGAAGCACTCCCAATTTCGTACCAACCCTTTACGCATGAAGAAGCCTCGCAAATCCCTGTTTCTCAGCCTCACCGCCGGCATGATTGTCATGGCGGGTTGTGGCGGGCCCCAAAGTCCGACCACATCTGGAGACAACCTGTCTGAGGGTGCTTCCGTTACTCAACGGACCAAGCGCCTCAAAAAGATATTCCGTAATGCCCCGACACCCATGGAAACGGCTCGCATTGTTCAACGCACGGGAGCAATCTTCTCCTTGGACCATTTGCACTCTGCGATGTCAGCGTCCAATTACGTCACAGCCAATCGTCAAGCGGTGAACTTAGGCATCTACGGTGCAGACCTCAGCTATGCCACCATCTTCGATGAAAATGCCGTTTCACTTACCTATCTCGAGGTGGTCAAGAGCTTGGCTCGGGACCTTGGGGTGGGTGACGTCATTGGTGACGACATGCTGAAACGCTCCGAAGCAAACAGAGCCCGTCAGGATTCCTTGGTCGCAATTGTGTCAGAAGCCTTTTTCAATCTCAACGAGCGCCTCAAGTCCAACGGACAAGAAGATTTGAGCGGCATGGTAGTCGCTGCGGGCTGGTTGGAAAGCCTTTATCTCGCCACACGGCACACGGATCGCGCGAATGAGGAGTTGCGAATGCGCATCGCTGAACAGAAACTCGTTATGGAGGATGTCATCGACTTGGTCAGCAGCTACAAACAATCTCCTGGTTTGGCAGAAGTCATTCAAATACTCGAACCCGTGGTGAGCGCATTCGATGCCGTCACTCGAGAGGAAGCAAATAGTGACATCAGCAAAGAAGGAAGCGCAATCATCATTGGAGGGGGGCCACGCTACACCGCAAGTGAAGATGTCTTGGCCCAAATCACCGAGGCGGTGACCACCGCACGTAACCAACTTGTGAAATGAGCGTAAAGTCCATCAACATGAAGCAAACCACACTCCTGCTCGCTTTGGTGACCCTCTTCGCCGCACAGGCCAATGCGCAGTGCCGAACCTTCACCAAAAAGAATTGCCTCCCTCTTTTGGAAGGCTACATTCAAAACGAAAATTACAACTCTGCCGTACTGATTCCGGGTGACGAAGCAGAACTCGAGCTGACCTTCCTAAGCGGAAGCGATTACCGCGTTGCAATTTGTGCTCACCCTGTACTAGGGGCAGTGGAGTTTGAAGTTCTCGATGAAAAAAACATTCGTATCTGGAGCAACTCCGACGGATCTGATCACCTGGATTTCCGGATGGAAAATGCCCAAAGACTGCGTTTCCAAGTCAAAGTCCCTGACACAGATGCCGCCATCCTTCACGAAGGGTGTGTGTCAATCATGATTGGAAGCAAAGAGTGACCCTTCCCTCCTAACCTGCTTGAATTCAACAGAAGCCCACCCATGAGGTGGGTTTTTCTGTCGAAAGCCTCATTGAATAACCCAGCGCCAGGTACGTTGCGCTCCTTCTTCCGTCGCCAATCGCAGCAGATAGACCCCTGGAATCGTTGGTGCGACAACCTCCCAATCGTGACTGCCTCGAGCAAATTCTCTTGATGTGGAAGACAACACGCGTCCGGAAGCATCCTGCAGCATCAACGACGCCATGCCAGCTTTCCGGATTTGAAAGGCAATGACTGAGGATGTGACCGCCGGGTTGGGGGCCAAATTCCATGAATTTGTCAAGCCATTCATCGCTTCACTCACAGCGGTATTGCCAAAACCCTGAACGTTGATGTCGTCGAGGTAAATGTTGTTCCCCAAACGACTTTCAAATTCAAATTGAACTCGGAAAAACTCAGTGAGATATTCCTCATTGTCCAACACGATTGTGTACTCTTTCCAATCCTCGATTCCAGACGGCGCCCAAGGGAATGGCGTAGGATTTGCCGTGGGCAAATCGGTAAAGCCTCGATGCATTCGTCGTAAATCCCAGTCATTTCCACAGTCGCCTGTCACACTTACTCGAAGACGGTCATCAGTCTCTGATGCCTCAGTGGTACCCTTATGGACATAGGCCCACTTGTAATTGACATGGATTTCAGTCATGCCGCTCATGTCCATCGTGGCCGTCCGTAAAAAATCGTCATTGAATTCTACGTTGTTTCCCCAATTTTCAATGAACAGTGACCGATTGCCTGTCGCTGCGGCATCGTCGGTAACCTCCCACGTACCGTCGTTCAGTGGATCCTCAATAAACCACTGGCCAGTTGGGAACTCTCCACCCTCAAAACCTTGACTCAACGGCAAGTCCATTTCCCCTTCATCCATGACATACACCGCCCCATTCACAGTGCTTGAAACCTCATCTGTGCCATTGCCTACAACGAGTGTTACATCATACAAGCCTGCTTCTGAGTATGTGTGGTACAACTCTTGGACACCATCTCCTTGGACGCCTGAAGTGATCGTTCCATCGCCAAAGTTCCACGACCACGTTGAAGGGCTGTGATAGCTCTGGTCTGTGAATTTTACGCTGTCGCCCACACAGATAAGCCTGCGGTCCAAATCGAAAGTGGCCTCACACAAAATGTCTCCTCCAGACACCCCTGTGGCTTGCAAATTGAAGGCTGTAGACAATTGATTTCGCTGAGCAACCGAAGAGAGAGCGGCCGTGCGCATTCTGTCTTTCTGACCGAGGGTAAACATGCGGCCACAATAGCTGTAGTCCATGTAATTTTGGACATTGTCGAGAGATCCACACGTGGTTCCATCGAGAATGCAAGACGTCCAGCCAACTGTGTTGGGGGTATCTGAAACATTGTCGTCCTCCTCACAATTTTCCGCGAGTCCAGGGTTGTTGCTGTTGCCCCAAGGATGGCGCAGGTTGAGCCAATGCCCAACTTCGTGGGTCAAAGTTCGCGACCGAAACAAATTGGACGTGCCAATGGAACCGCAGTATGAGTGCTGCAAAACGATTCCATCTTGATCTGCATTCCATCCGTCCACAGAACCAGGATACAGTGCATAACCCGCCGCACCTGCCGCGTACTCGCAGACCCAAACGTTGAGATACTTGTTTCGCGGCCACTGAATGAGTTCTTTCATCTCGGAATCGCCGACATAGGTCAGTTCACTGACAATTCGATTGATTCCTGGGTGACAATTCCCATTGGGATCTCGTTGCGCCAGACGAAATTCGATTTCAATGTCAGCGACCAAGTCTTCGAATTCGGGAATGACATCATCAATGTTGGCATTCAAAGCACGAAAGTTGGTATTCAAGACATCCACGGCATCATGAACTTGAGCCGTGGAGATGTTTTCTGGGCCATTGAAATGAATGATGTGAAAGACGATTGGAATGATCAATACGTCGTCTCGTTGAGATGCCGTCACGCCTTGCTGCGTTTCAATCTCCAGAGCGCGCGTCGCCTCAATCGCCGCACGCCGCGTTTCTGGTCGACTTAAGAACAGCACATCCTCCGCGTGATTCAACCCGCAAGGCGTCAAGCCATCGTGCGTGTGGACTTGGCCCAAAGACGGTGTGACCAAGGCAAACGTGCTCAACAGAGTCACAAAAAATTGGAAGCGGAAATGTGAGAACATGAATGGATTTCTTTCCTACTCAGGGACGTGCAAGATAAGTCCTGTGTTGTTGAGACCCCATCTCTTTTGGCGAGATTACATTTCTAGGGACGCAGGTTGCTCCCAAATGACTCTAGCCGCAAACCCACGTTGGCAATGAAAGGTAGGGGGTCTCTTCGCATGCCGTGACTCACCTCAATTCCATATCCGCCTGTCAACGGAAATTGGATGCCCTCGTTCAATAAGAATCGTTGATCAACCAAATCCCCAAAACCGCTGCCACGCCATCGCCCCCGTGAGTCTGCGAGCGTGCACTCCACAGTATCGACCCGTGACTTGCCATTGGGGAATTCATACGTCAAAAAAACATAGAGGTTTGAAAAGGGATAGCTCTGGCTGTGACGGATGTCAAGAAGGACGTCGTGACGCTTGAGCGTGTCTTGGACGTTCCAATGAAAAACCACGCTTTCGTCACTGAACCAGCCCTCCATATCGATGTCCTTAGAGTCGGCCAGCAGGGGTGGCTCTCCACATCCACATGCCAAACAAGCACAAGCTGCCAACCACAACCTCAAACTGCTAACCTTTTTTTCCAACTTCTCAGGCCCTGAGACCGAAGTTGACAAAAGTGACTGCCACGACTAAAAGGTTTGTTTCGGATTGGGCGACTCATACTCCGAAGGTAAGTCTTGAAAATCAATCTACACTTGCCGGCAAACGCAGCAACCGGTGAACTCGGAGGCTCAAATCCAAGAACACCAATTTGCCATTCACATTTCCAGCCACATCCCTGTGAGCTTCTTCCAATGCCCCGCGCAAAGCCATGACGTTGTCGTGATGAATGAACTTGCTGAACTTTTCCAAAAAGGCAAGCTCCGCCGTTGTCAAACGCACGAGTTCCTTGGCGCCATAATGACCAACGATGCTTTGGCGAACCAAGTGCAGGGCGTAACCTATAAACCGCTTTTGGCCCTCGCGACCCATTGCAGCGAAAGATTCCGAGCCTTCAACCATGGCTCGACCGTCACGGACCCAACAAGACCGCATCCAAGCCGAGAAACGTTCGAGATCAGGTTGGTCCTGGCCCGCTTTGATCATACGTAGAGCTTGGGTCAAATTGCCATCCGTCACGTGAGCCAAACTTTCAGCCATGTCAGTATCCACCCCCCATCTCTGCACGAGACCTTGAGACACCTCTGTTGGACTCAA
>CESW01149398.1_pt1 | contig 17644 bp, 14 predicted proteins | sample 531171 | NCBI WGS metagenome assembly CESW01 (sample SAMEA2621859, study PRJEB7988) | marine metagenome | biome: marine biome (ENVO:00000447); feature: surface water layer (ENVO:00002042); material: "saline water (ENVO:00002010), including plankton (ENVO:xxxxxxxx)" | depth 5 m
GAGGCAAATATTAATTACGAAGAAATAGCTAGAGAGGTAGTTAAAGAAATTGGATATGACCAAGAAGATTTAGGCTTTAGTTATGACGCATTTCACTTTATAAATCTTATATCAGAACAAAGTAAAGATATAAGAGTAGGTATTAATCTTGGAGATCAGTTAGGTTCTGGAGATCAAGGCATTATGTTTGGTTATGCTTGCAAAGAGACAGAAGAATTTATGCCTTTGCCTATTGCATTAGCACATAAATTAACTTTAAAGCAGGCACAAGTACGAAAAGCAAAAGGTTTAGGTTTAAGGCCTGATGCAAAATCCCAAGTTGCAGTTGAGTATTCCGATGACTATAAACCAAAAAGAATAGATTCAGTTGTACTGTCTACCCAACACGACCCTGACTTATCTTTGAAACAATTAAGAGAATTAGTAAGGTATGAAATAATTGACAAAACTATACCTCAAAAACTATTAGATAATAAAACTAAATTCTATATAAACCCTGCTGGCTGTTTTGAGATCGGTGGTCCCGTGGGAGATTGTGGTTTAACTGGACGTAAAATCATAGTCGATACTTATGGTGGCATGGCAAGACATGGTGGGGGTGCTTTTTCTGGTAAAGACCCATCAAAAGTTGATAGATCTGCTGCTTACGCTTTAAGACACGCAGCAAAATCCATTATTGCAAATGGTTTTTGTGATTACTGCGAAATACAAGCCTCGTATGCAATAGGAATAGCTGAGCCAACTTCAATTTTTGTAAATACCTTTGAGTCAGAAAAAAAGCCTATAAAGGAAATTCAAAACATACTGACGCAAAACTTTGATTTAACTCCATCAGGCATAATAAGATCTTTAAATTTGCTTAGTGTAGAATATAGAAAAACCGCAGTTTATGGACATTTTGGCAGAGAAGATCAAGGCTTTTCATGGGAAGTAGCAAAATTATTATGAAAAATGCACTTATCACAATCTAAAAAATTAAAATGATTAATGATTATAAAGTAAAAGATATTTCACTGGCTGAATTTGGTAGACAGGAAATTATCCTAGCTCAGGATGAAATGCCTGCATTGATGCAATTAAGAGAAAAATATCGTGAAGAGCAGCCTCTTGAAGGTGCTAAAATTTTGGGGTGCATTCATATGACAATTCAAACTGCTGTTCTAATTGAAACATTAATTGATCTTGGTGCCGAAGTTAGATGGTCATCATGCAATATATTTTCAACACAAGATCATGCTGCTGCGGCACTGGCTGAAAGTGGAATACCTATTTTTGCATGGAAGGGCGAGACTGAGGAGGAATATGAGTGGTGTATAGACCAAACTATAAAAAAGAATGGCAAACTATGGGATGCAAATATGATTTTAGATGATGGGGGAGATCTTACAGCAAAGATACATAATGAATATCCAAAGATGCTTGATAATATTCATGGAATATCAGAGGAGACGACTACGGGTGTTAAAAGACTCCAAGAAATGCTTCATAAAGGTGAACTGAAAGTTCCTGCAATAAACGTCAATGGTTCAATTACCAAATCAAAAAATGACAATAAATATGGCTGTAGGCATGGCCTTGACGATGCCATTAAACGTGGTACTGATATGTTATTATCAGGTAAGAAAGCTCTTATCATTGGTTATGGCGATGTTGGAAAAGGTTCAGCAGATTCACTTTTGCAACAGAAAATGATTGTAGACATAACAGAAGTTGATCCAATATGTGCAATGCAAGCTTGTTTTGATGGTTTCTCTGTTGTTTCAGCATATAAAGAAGGTGTTGTAGATGATAAAGGTGAAAATTTGGATTCAAATCTTTTAAAAAAATATGATTTAGTTGTTACTACAACTGGAAATATAAACGTATTGGATAAACATATGTTAAATGCGCTTAAATCTGGATGTGTCGTTTGTAATATAGGACATTTTGACAATGAAATTGATGTTAAGCATTTAAAAACATTTGAATGGTATGAAATTAAGCCTGGTGTTCATAAAGTAATAAGGTCTGATAAGGATTATCTTATTCTTCTAGGAGAGGGTAGACTTGTAAATTTGGCTCTTGCAACAGGCCATCCAAGTAGAGTGATGGACGGATCATTTTGTAACCAAGTCTTAGCTCAAATGTTGCTTTATAGTGAAAAATTTGCTCATAAACCAGCTAATGAAAAAAAACTTTATGTAAGTATCTTACCAAAAAAATTAGATGAGGAAGTTGCAAGTCTTATGGTAAGTGGATTTGGAGGTACGCTTACAAAGCTTTCAAAACTACAACAAAAATACACTTCTATAAACGAAAACGGCCCTTTCAAAGATGACTCTTACAGCTATTAGTTTAAAATAGCCGATAAAGGCTGAGTGGCAGAGTGGTTATGCAGCGGACTGCAACTCCGTGTACATCGGTTCGATTCCGTTCTCAGCCTCCAAACTATGAAAATATTAATTACGGGTGTTGCAGGATTCATTGGATATCACTTAGGAAAAAAACTTCTTGAAATTGGCCATGAAATTGTAGGTATAGATAATTTAAATGACTATTATTCACCATCTCTAAAATTACATAGATTATCTATGCTTGAATCCTCAAATTTTTGTTTTTTTCCACTGGATATAAATGAGGTTGAGTCATTAGATTCAAAATTTGATTTGCTTATAAATCTTGCTGCTCAAGCAGGAGTAAGAATACCTGAAAATAAAAAAATATATTATCAAAGTTCAAACGTGAATGGGTTTAAAAAAATTATGAATTATTGCAAAAATAATTCAATCCAAAAAGTTATTTATGCCTCAAGCAGCTCTGTTTACGATGATTCTTCAAAACTTTTATTCTCAGAAAGTGAAACAGATCTTTGTCCCAAATCAACCTATGGTGCAACAAAATTGTTTAATGAAACGTATGCAAACAAATTTAAAAATAATTTAGATTGTATAGGTTTAAGACTTTTCTCTGTATATGGTCCATTAGGAAGACCAGATATGGCATATTATTCTTTTACAAATTCATTGAAAAATGGGCAAGAGATTAAATTGCATAACAAAGGCTTAATGGATAGGGATATGACTTATATTGACGATGCCGTAGATGGAATTGTTTGCTCAATAAATTATTTAATGAGCTCAGAGGATATAAAAAATGAAATCTTTAATATTGGAAATAATTATCCTATTTCAACTATTAAGTTACTAAATACTTTGGAAAAAAAATTGAAGATTAATGCTAAGGTTAAGCATCTTAAAGTTACAAATGAATCAAATTACACACATGCAAATTTAAACAAATCACGAAAAATATTAGGATATAATCCAAAGGTGTTCTTCGAAAATGGTATAGAAAAATTTCTAGATTGGCATCAGAATTATGAGTAAAGAAAAATCTCTAAAAGTTGGAATCGTGGGTCATGGCTTTGTAGGCAAAGCTACCGATTATGGTTTTAGTATAAAAACTGAAAAGTTTATTGTTGATCCACTGATTAACACGAATATTAAGCAGCTTTCTGATTTTAATCCGGATGTTGTATTTGTATGCGTCCCCACACCAATGGGATTAAGTGGTAAGCAGGACTCATCAATAATTGAATCTGTTGTTAAAGAACTTACAGAGGAATGTTCTGATTCAATTATTGTAATAAAGAGTACAGTTTTGCCATCAATCTTAGATATCCTTGTGAATGTTAATAGAGACATTATCTATAACCCAGAATTTTTAAGAGAAAAACATGCTAATGATGACTTTGTAAACTCAGATATGATAATTCTTGGAGGTAACAAAGATATATCATCTCAAGTTTCAAATTATTATTTTGATCATTCTTCATGTACATCGAAACAACACATTTTTACTGACATAAGTACAGCATCACTATTAAAATATTCAATCAATACCTTTCTTGCTACTAAGGTTCTTTTTTTCAATGAAATAAATGAAATATTTGAAAAATTTGATAGCAATGATAGCTGGCAATCTTTTACACAGACAATGTCTAGAGATAAGCGAATTGGTTTTTCTCACATGAATGTACCAGGTCATGATGGAAAAAAAGGATTTGGAGGAGCTTGTTTTCCAAAAGATACAATTGCGTTAATAAAATATGCAGAGAGCATTGGTGTTGATCTTCAAACTTTAAAAACAGTTTTTAATAAAAATAACGAAATCAGAAAAGAATATGATGACATTGGTTCTAGAGAGAAAGATCAAAATGTATCATTTGATGATAAAATCTGAGGCTAAAGCCCAGGTGGTGAAATTGGTAGACACAAGGGACTTAAAATCCCTCGAAGGAAACTTCGTGCCGGTTCAAGTCCGGCCCTGGGCACCATAAAAAATGAAAGAATTCAAAACAAAAGATTTTTCACCTTTTGAAAAAATAGTCAATGCTTTCTATGCGTACTGCATAAGAGATTTACGCATGAAGAACAGTAATTTTGTTTTAGGTCTTTTCTATACATTCATGAAGCCGCTATCAATACTTATTCTTCTAACATCTTTAAGATCATTTGGTTTTGCTGGTTTCTCATGGGACTTTATAATTTATTATGTAACATTTGGTTATATCTTTTGGTTTTATTTTTCTGATACTGCAAACTCCGCAGTAAATTGTTTAGAAAAACATATTGACTTGCTTAACCTGCCGAATATAAGACCAATAATAATCATCTTAGGCGCAATCTTTTCTAACTTTGTATTAACATTTGGAATAAGCATTATTCTTGTAATCTCACTTGCTTATTTTGGTATGGATTTAAAGATTTTTGAATTACTAAGAGCTTTTTGCGTGCTATTTGCATTTACATTTTCATATGCTTTTTTTATAACAGTCTTAAGTCACAACAATCCAGTCATTCAAAATATACAAGAACCATTATTGAGGCTGGTCTTTTTTATGTCATCTGTGATCCTACCATTAGAATACTTGTCTGAAGATTTGCAAAAAGTACTCTATCTAAATCCAGTAGCACATGTAATTGACTATTTGAGGGTATCTACAGATACCTTGGAAAGCAGATTTGTTGATCCATCCTACGCGTTGATATGGTCATTGGGAATTTTCTTATTTTCAATGATTATATTTTACTACAAAAAAATATAATTTCTAAAAATGGATAAATTTATAAAAGCTACCAATATTACTAAAAAATTTTACTCTCTTAGGAATGGATGGGACTATGTTTTTCATAAACAAAATGTGCACTTTCCCTTTGGAAAAAATATCGGCTTGCTAGGACTTAATGGAGCAGGTAAGACTGTTTTATTAAAAATTCTTTCAAAAGCAGAAAGTTTGAATGAGGGCAAATTAGAAATTAGTGGATCAGTATCTTGGCCAGTTGGAGTTTCAGCTGGCCTTGATCCCGCTTTAACGGGAAAAGAAAATATAGATTTTATTTGCTCTGCTTTGGGTATTACAGAAATAGATGAAGTTACAAAAGAAGTTGCACAAAGAGCAAATTTATTAAGTTTTATGGATAAGCAAGTTAAAAACTATTCAAGTGGAATGCAAGCTAGATTGGCATTTTTTTTATGTTTTGTTGTTGATTTTGATTTTTATTTAGCAGATGAAATTACAGCTGTTGGAGATGATATTTTTAAACAAAAAGCTGAAGAATTTATGAAAAATAAAACAGATAAATCCACACTTATACTAACTTCACACTCAATTGATCACATTAGAGAGCATTGCGAAATTGGGTGTGTTATTGATAAAGGCAAGATATCTCCTGTTATAGATATTGAAGAATCAATAAGGTATTATCAGGAAGTAATTGATCAGGGAATGAAAGATGCTAGATAGGTTAAAAAAATTGCTAAGTAGTAACCTTTTGCCAATTTATTGTTTTGGTGTGAGTTTGTTAGTAATTTTATTTCTTTCTTCAAACTTATATAAAACTCAATCAATAATATCTTTGTCACAGGATGACAGCGTTAGCTTGCCCAGTTCGCTTCTATCTTCAAGCCTCATAAGCAATACATCTGGAAAAGAAATTGAAGAATTGAAGGTTTTCCTAGAATCAGGTGAATCTCTTGATATCATCCTAGAAAAAATTGATATAAATAAATTTTTTGGATTTCCTAAAGGAGGCATTTTCAGCTCTTATTTTCCAGAATTAAATAAAGATCCTAATTACCTTTCAAAGCATATCGATATCCAAACTAATAATGATTCTGGAACTTTATCAGTAACAACGTCTGCCTTTAATGGTGATGATTCGTATAATTTAAATCTTATGTTAATTGCATTAGCAAATTATTACTTTACAAGAAAGCAGAATTACTCAGCGCAGCTAAAAAAAATGAATGCACTCTGTGAATTGGCTATAGCACAAGCAGGAGAGACTTCTGAAGATTTTAATTTTTCAGAATCTACCTCTAATCTTTTGCCTGAAAATGTAGGTATCTATGGTTCTTCAAACGGATTATTGTTGGATTCTGCATCAAGATATTCATCAAATTGTAGGAGTTATATTGAAAATGAGGAAAGAGCAAAAAATCCAGAATCCTTGGGAACAATCTATGAAAAATTAATTCAAACAGAAACTGAAAAATCTATTAAGTCAGATATATTTAAAAACACCGTGCTATCTTTAACATCATCTAGCAAGGTAAACATTGTATCAGAACCAAAAAAAGCTAGTTATGCAGAAGATAAGAATGTGCTATTGAATTCTTTTTTGGTACTTGTGCTTATTTTTGCAATCCAGATCACATTTAAAGTTATTTCAAGAGTTTATTCAGATTTTAAGTAATATCTTCTAATGTTTAACTGTATCTTTATATATCTGATGATAACTATTTGCCATTTTTTCAGAAGTAAATATTTTGTTGTATTTCTTAAGAGAGCTTTGCCCCATTTTATTTCTGAGTGCTGTATCTGAAAGCAATATATTTATAAATTCTTGTAATAAATTAAAGTCATCATTCTCATACTCAAAGCCATTTAAACCATGAGTGTTAATCATAGATGAGCCAGTATTATTTGAGCAACTTATAATAGGTTTTGCAAACATAAGGCCCTCAACTAGCGATACACCAAAAGCTTCTGACCTTTTATTAGCAGTAGATATTACGGCAATACAGTTTTTTAAAAAATAATTTTTTTCGTTTTCAGGCAAATCACCAAGAAACTCTATATTTTTTTTAAGTTTTTTAGCTTTTTCACGATATTTTGGAAGATGATCACCACCACCAATTACGATAATATTGAAGTTTCTAGTGTCTAGCTTGAAAAGAATATCTAGTCCTTTATATTTTCTCATTTGGCAAATCACTAGAAAAAAATCACAGCTATATTTTTTTTCTATAGAATTTTTTTCAAGGAGCGAAATTCCAATAGGAATCACAGAACATTTTCTTTTTATTTTATTTGAGATTTGTCTTGTGCTTTTTAAATAATTTTGAGATGTAAAAACTATTCTTGAAACCTTTGAAAAAAACAGTGCCCTAAAAAATTTATAAATACCAAACAAATAGCCATATCCTATGATGTCAGAATGGTAGGTTAAAATAATTGGTTTTGTTGTTAAAAATGATAAGAAATCATTATTTAAATCTGGATAGTGCAAACTTATAATGTCATGTGTTTTCTGTTCTTTATGAAAATTTATAAATGCCTTAAAAGAAAATGGGTTACCAAAGAAAGAAAAATCTTTTTTAAAATTAATGAATTTTACTCCATTGACTACTAAATTCTCATTTTCAAAGTCTGACACTGAAATCACAGTATTTTTGCAATCATTTTTTAAAGATGTTGCTAATTCATAAACCATCCTTTCAATGCCACCATATTTTTTAAAATAATTTCCTTTATGAAAATGCAAGATTTTTAATTTCATTTAATAATCTCTAATAATGATTCATTAAATTTCTTGGAACTGAATTTTTTTGAGGTTTTAATGCATCTCTCTTTCATTTCCTTGCATTTTTCTTTGTTCAAAAATTCCACACCTTTGATTATATCTTTAACTAGCATTGAGCTATGACACAAAAAAGAATTTTCTTTATGTGATAGTATTTCTTTTTGTCCTCCTTCATTAATTCCAAGAACAGGTTTGCCTGCAGCAAGAGACTCCACAGAACTCATTCCAAAATCTTCATGAAAAGGAACATAAATAGTTGCTATACATTTTGATATGTAATTTTTTTGCTGATCTTTGGTTAACCAGCCCGTGAATACAATATTTTTACAATCTTTATATTTATGTTTAAATTTTTCATATAATGTTCCCCCAGAAGATACAACCAGTTTTTTATTTTGCATAATCTTGAAAGCTTCAATTACAGATTTAATATTTTTTACAGTTTCTAGCCTGCCTGTTGATAAGTAAAAATCAGAAGATTCTTCATAGCTGAATTCGTCCATTTCTATTGGTGGGTAAAGTACCTCAGATTTTATTGAAAAATAATTATGTAAATTATTTTTTGTATATTCGGAATTTGATAAAATGATGTCCATTTGATTTAAGCTTTTTTTATACTCCTTTTTATAAAAATTCAGTATCGGCCATAAAAGCCAATTAAATTTTTTAAGCCAATGATTCTTGATGAAAAGAAATTTTGGAGGTGTATGGCAATAATATATTTTTTTTCCTTTAAAATTTTTTTGTGAAAGAGGAGCGAAAATCCCTGAAAAAATTATATTTTTAGGATTTTTTTTAGTTTTATAACTTAAAAATTTTAAAAAAATTAAGAAAAAATCAAAAAAATTTATACCAATTGGTCTGTAAAACTCATTTAAATTTTTTAGCTTATAGTCAAATATTTTTTTTTCAGTGTAAGAGACCAATATTTCAGAATTCTCTAGTATTTTTGCAAGATGTAGAGTAACTTTTTCCGCACCTCCATTTGTTGCAAGGAAATCATGCACAATTAAATTACAGTGAGGTTCAGTACCTTTCATTTAGATATTTTATATGTATTATAAGCATATGTCTGAAATCGTTACATTAATTATGGCTGGTGGCTCGGGCAAAAGGCTTTGGCCAATATCTAGAAAGCTTCTACCTAAACAATTCTTAGAGTTACCAGATGGCACAACGTTGCTTGAAAAAGCTTTCGAAAGAGCAATGAAAGTGAGTGATAATAAAGAAATTTTTGTTGTAACAAATCGAGATTATTTTTTTCAAGTTGAGGAGATATTTGATATTGCCAATAAAGAAAAAAACTTCAATCTTATTCAAATACTTGAGCCATCTTCAAGAAATACCGCACCAGCTATAGCATTATCGGCGAAATTTATATCTAACTTCTATGAAAATAGTTCATCTAGTCTTCTTGTATTTGCAAGTGACCAAATCATTGAAAATTTAGAAGGTTTTAGAGAATCGGTACTAGATGCTGCTGAAATTGCAAAAAAAGAGAAAATAGTTACTTTTGGAATAAAACCAAATTTTGCATCAACTGATTTTGGATATATTAAATTTAAAGGAAATGAGATTCTTCAATTTAAAGAAAAGCCAGACTTTAAAACTGCTCAACAGTACTCTAATTCCGGTGAATACCTGTGGAATTCAGGGATGTTCATGTTCAAATTAGAAAAATTTTTTAGTGAAATAAAAAGGCATTGCCCAGAACTAAATAAGAAATGCCAAGATTCAAAAAATTTTATAAAAAAAATGGGCAAACATACAATTTTTGATAAAGATTTTTATAATGATATTACAGACATCTCCATTGATTATGCTGTAATGGAGAAAACAGAATCAGGAGCAGTAGTAAATTCTAAATTTGACTGGGATGATTTAGGAAATTTAAATTCATTTGCCAATATGGTTGAACCAGATATTGATGGCAATAGAACTACGAAAAAGCAAAATATCTTTCAAGAATCAAAAAATGTTTCTATTATTTCAGAGGATTTAACTATTTGTTCTCTTGGCTTATCTGATCTGCTTGTTGTCCAAACAAAAGACTCTGTTCTAGTTGCAGATAAAAACAAAATTAACAGCATAAATTTACTATATGAAAAATTAAAAAAACAAAACAAAGATATTGTTGAGTCTCATAGAGAGGTGCAAAGGCCATGGGGAAAATATGATTCAATAGATCATGACAAAGGATTTCAGGTAAAGAGAATTACTGTTAAATCTGGTCAAAAGCTTAGTGTTCAAAGTCACAAACATAGATCTGAGCATTGGGTTGTAGTTTCAGGAAGAGCAAAAATTCATTATGGTGATAAATCATTCGAGATCGGAGTTAATGAATCAACTTACCATGATAAAGAAGTTATTCATGCATTAGAAAACCCATATGAGGAGGAATTAATTCTTATTGAAGTGCAGGTTGGTGATTATGTTGGAGAGGACGATATAATCAGATACTCTGATATCTATGGAAGGAGTTAATAATTGAAAGACGTATTTAGCCACTCATTTAAAAAAGAAGAAATAAAGCGTATCTTTGTAGTTGATCCTGGTTGCTTCAAAGAGTCAGGACATAATATTGATCTTGTTTCAAGATTTGGGAAAGAGCTCAAAAAAAATCATGAAATTTTTGTCTGTGCACCAAAAGGCAAAAGTAAATTTCAAAAGCTTGGATTTGACTTTCTTTCAATTTCAAATTTATACCCAGTTTTATACATTGATGAATATAGCAATAAATATCTTAATGCCATATATGAAAGGTTTGTTCAATTATCAAGAACGATATTTGGTTTGCCTACTCATTTATTTTACAAATTTATCGCAAAAAGCCAGCTACAGAAAATTATTAAAAAAAATAACATAACTAATAAAGATTTAATATTTTTCCCTAGCTCTGATTATTATTTTGCAAATGCTGCAGCGGAATTATGTAAAAAAGATAAAATAAATCTATCGCTTCGTTTTATAGGAGTTTTAGAAAATGCATTCTTTAGAAGAAAGAGGGATTTAAGGTCAAAGTTTTTCTCCGTCTTAAAAAAATGCAACTCGCAAAAACTTGCATTATCTGCAGAAACTCTAAGATATAGAGACTATCTAAGTTCAATTACTTCAAAATTAGTTGAATATTCTGGCTACCCCATAAAACTTGATTATAAAAATTTTAATGTTTCTAGAAAAAAAATATTTACAGTAAATAACCCATTGATACTCTGTCTTCCTGGTAAGAGTAGACCAGATAAAGGAAGTTTAGATGTGCCTATGTTGGCAAATGCTTGTTTTGAGAAATTTGGAATGAAAGTAATATTTAAATTGCAAAATTTTCCTAAAGGAAGTAGACATAATAAAAAAGTAACTGAAAAATTTACAGGCCATTTTCCTAATATCGAATTCATGAAACCTGAATTGCCAAGAGATGAGTTTGAGAAAACTATTTGGGGTTCTGATGTAATACTTATGCCATATGCACCAGATGTCTATTATTTTCGAGGATCTGCGATTTTTTTTGAATCAATTGAAAGAGGTAAGCTAGTTATAGGAAGAGGTGGAAGCGCTTTCTCTGATAATATGAATACACTTAATATTATGGACAGATATTATACTCCATCAGAATTTACTTCTTTAATTGAGGATTTATTGAATATGTCTCTAGATCAGCTCGAAGCTCTTGCACACAGTCGTGTAAATAAATATATTGAATTTAAGGAGAGCGTTTAATGAAAATTACATTTCTGAATCTTACGCCTCATTTAAAATCAAACTCTAATAAGTGGCTCTCAGATTACATCTCAGAATTTGCAGAAGTTACAACGTGTTGTGTAGATACAGATATATCTATTATTTATGATGTGCTTGTATCAGAACCTGATTTAGTTATTTGCTTTCAATGTGATTTGTTAGCTCCATGGTTTCTATCAAAAGGTATTCCGGCAATAAGTATTCCAATGGCTGATGCATGTGAAAATATGCCTGATGATTACTTTTCACTAAGTGGGATGCTCGGCTCGATATCATTCACACAGCTAATCAGAGAAAAATTTTACAATGCCAATAACGAAACATTCAATCTTAAGTATTTTCCTCAAGTTGAGGAGCAAATTGATTTTGATAAAAAAGACATAGACGTATTTTATGGCTTTAGAGGAAAGAATTGGTCAAATGTCATTAAATTATTTAAGTCGTTAAAAAATAGTGGCCTCAGATTACATACACACAATGCAACAGATAATCACAATGAGAAAAATTTTATTGATTTTGATTCTTTATATTTTTCTGATGTGTTTGATCTCTACAAAATTTATAACAGATCAAAGTTTTATTTATGTCCAAGAGATACTGAAGGAATAGGACTTAGTACGCTAAATGCCATGAGATTTGGGCTTATACCTATTGCAATAAATGGTGCAGGAAATGAGGATTATATTAAGGATGGTTTAAATGGCATTCTGATAGATCAATCTGATATCAATAAATCTTCTGAGGAACAGCTAGGAAAAATATTATCGCGAAGAATCAAGAATTTTAATCACAGTAGAGCAGTTGAATACAATCTTAATTATTTAACTGAAGGAAAAAAAGATTTTGATGTGAAGATTAAATCATTAGAGGCATATTTAAAGAATAGGGTAAATTACTACCAAGCTTCAAAAAAATCATTTAAAAATCAAAACAGATTAAAATTTTTTAGCACTCTTATTGATAACAACTTTATAAATCCAATAAACCCTCTTTCGATAACAAAAGGAATCTTGCTTATATTTTTTAAATTCACAAAAGCACCCCAAAAATTGATGCCATTTAGATGGTAAATCTTTCAAAGATATTCTGCTATAAAGCCTTAACCATACGTTTTTCTTGTATGTTATTGAATTGTATTTATAATACACACATATGAAAAAAGCACTTGTATACGGAGCTGGCGGCTTTATAGGAAGCCACATGGTCAAATATCTTAAAAAACTAGGTTACTGGGTAAGAGCAGTAGATTTAAAATATCCCGAATTTTCTGAATCTCATGCAGATGAATTCATCAGAGGTGACCTTCGAGACTTAGAATTTGTTAAACAAACTATTAGATTTAAAGGGAAAGATATTAACTTTTATGAAAAAGTTAAAAATGATGACCTTGAAAACTTTGATGAAATATACCAATTTGCAGCTGATATGGGAGGCGCTGGATATATTTTTACAGGTGAGAATGACGCGGACATAATGCATAATTCATGCTCAATAAACCTTAATTTACTGGAATCAGTCAGAGAATTTAATGATATGTTAGGTATTAACACTAGTAAAATTTTCTATTCAGGCTCAGCTTGCATGTATCCTTCTCATAATCAAGAAGATCCTGATAATCCTGATTGTACTGAGGACTCAGCATATCCAGCAAATCCTGATTCAGAGTATGGTTGGGAAAAGTTATTTAGCGAAAGATTATTTTTGTCATATAACAGAAATTATGGAATTCCAGTTTGTGTTTCAAGGTACCATAATATCTTTGGTCCTGAGGGAACATGGGAGGGAGGTAAGGAAAAAGCACCTGCCGCTATTTGCAGAAAAGTTGCATACCTTGATAAAGAAGGGGGAGAAATTGAAGTATGGGGTGATGGTTTACAAACTAGATCTTTTTTATACATCGATGAATGCATTGATGCTACTTATCGTCTCATGCAATCAGATTTCTTGGGACCAGTAAATATAGGGTCTGAAGAAATGGTTACAATCAATGAACTTGTAGAAAAAGCTGAAAAAGCTTCAGGAAAAAAAGTTGCAAGAAATCACAAGCTTGATGCTCCTACTGGAGTAAGAGGTAGAAATTCCAATAACGATTTGATTAGAGAAAAATTAAACTGGGATTATAGCCAGTCCTTGGAAGTAGGTATTAAAAAGACTTATGACTGGATAGAAGAACAAATTAAATTGAAAATAAACTAACTTTCCTAAATTAATTAAATTACTGATTCTGTTATAATCAAATCATGAAAAAATTTCTGTTTCTTTTTTTATTTTCATTAAATGCTATTTCTCAAGATTTAAGCTCTTTATCAGAAAACGAGATGCAAACTTTTAATAGCTTGCCTGACTCAATTAAAGAAAGAATATATGAAAGAATTAATCAAGAAAATTCATCAGAACGCATTAAATCTAATACTTTAGATTCACCTAAAGATTCGACCATTGCACTCAATACTTCAACGAGGGTGTTTGGTTATGATTTCTTTTCGGGTATAGCCACATCTTATTCACCTATTAATGATATCCCAGTGCCTAATGACTACATATTAGGTCCAAGAGACAAATTACAAATAAATCTGAAGGGAGAAAAGAATACAAGCTATATTCTTGAAGTGGATAACAGCGGAGCTATATTTGTTCCAGAAATAGGAGAGATTGCCATAGCAGGCATGAGCTTTCAAAATACAAAAGAAGTTATCAAAACATTATTCAAAGACTTTTACGTAAATATAGAAGCAAGTGTTGCGATTGCTGAATTAAAATTTTTAAATGTCTATTTATTAGGCTTGGCAAACGAACCAGGAGCGTATTTGGTCAATCCATTTACAACAGTTTCAAATTTATTAGCTCAAGCAGGAGGCATTAAAGAAATAGGTTCTCTAAGAAAGGTAAAGCATGTACGAAACGGAATTGTAACGTACATAGATCTATATGAGATGCTTGTTTATGGAGATCGAACTAATGATGTTGTTCTCAGAAACGGTGACACTGTATTCATAGAGCCAATAAAAAATACTGTTTACGTTCATGGAGCTGTAAAAAGGCCTGCCAAATATGAATTTTTAGATAATGAGGATCCTCAAAAACTAATTTATTTCGCACAAAATTTTACTAAGTATGCAGATGTTGATTCAATTGAGGTCTCTTATATAAGTGATGAAAAAATCAAAATAGCAAATTTAGAGAATTTTGATAAAAAATATATACAAAAAATTATTGAATTAAGAGTTCCAGATTTATTTAAAGTTATTGAAGTAGAAATTATGGGAGAAATAAATCAACCAGGTGTTTATAAGCTATTAGCAGGAACCACTCTAGAAGAGCTTTATAACAAAGCAGATGGTTTTAAAAATACAGCTTCCTCCGAATCTATAGTATTAAGAAGAATTTCAATTTATCAGAAAGAAAAAATTGCTCTTGAAATCGCAAGAAGTGATTTAATTAATGCATTTGTCGATAACATTGCAAACGCTAGCACAACTAGTAACTTGCCAATTGGTGAACTTTTAAATACGTTGTCTATAAGTACACAAGTAGAGCCAACAGGAAGATTGGTAGGCAACTTATCACCAACATCTAATAATGCAAAACAACTATTATTAAATGATGGAGATAAGATTTTTATTCCTACTAAACCACAAGTAATTTTTATTACAGGAGAAGTGAATAATCCCTCAACAACATTTTATGGCGATAAATTAAATTTTAAAGAATATATTAACTTAGCTGGTGGTTTTACAAGAAATGCTGATAAAAAAAATGTTTATGTAATTAGATCTGATGGAACTTCAGTTACCGTTAATACTTCACTTTTTTCTTCAAATATTTATGTTGTTGAAAGTGGAGATACTATTATTGTGCCTAAAGAGGTTCTAAAACTTAGTGGCATCCCACTAGTTCAAACAGCCACTCAAATAATATCTAATATTGCATTTTCAGCAGCTTCTTTAAATGCAATTCAAGATTAAACTTTTATACACTCTAATAGGTCTAAGTTTCTCTTTATTAAGTTCAAACTATGCTTTGAATTCTGGCAGTGGTTACATCCTAACGCCAAATGCAAATTTGCAAAAAGAAGGCAATATAGCACTTAATATCTCCTATTATGAACCGTTAAATAGAATTGCATTGATAGCCTCACCATTTGATTGGATGGAAGCTTCAATTTTTTATACAGATGTAAATGTTCACAAATATGCTCCTAATTTAGATCAATCATATAAAGACAAAGGGTTCAATATTAAGTTTTTGCTTAAAGAGCAAGGAAATTTTCCTTCGTTAGCTATTGGTTTTGATGATATTGCTGGAACATCAATATTTAAAGGAGAGTATCTTGTTTCAACAATGAAATATGAAAGTTTTGAATACAGCCTTGGATATGGTTTTGGCTATTATGGAACAAGAGGCAATATAAAAAATATCTTTAGGAATGGTGAGAGAGATAAATGGAACCAATCGACAGGAGGACAAATTAATTTTAATGATATGTTCAATGGTAAGACATCTTTATTTGGAGCTTTCAAAAAAACTTTTCAAAAAATAGAATTGGATCTCACTGTTGAGTACGATGGGAGTTTGCATAATACAGCTATTGATCAAATACCAGGCTTTGCTCGTTATCTTCCAAAAAGTAGATATAATTTTGCAATTAATAAGAAATTAAATAATTTCAACTTTAGTTTGAGTAAAATTAAAGGAAGAACGATTGCATACCAACTAACTTATCAAAGAAATATTAAAGATAGTAAAAAGACAGAATATTCTTCTCAAAACCTTAGCAAAAATAAATCTTATACAGAAATCCTCAATAAATTAGCAAACAATAATATTTATCTTCAAAAAGCAAATTTTACAAAAGACAAAAAGACATTAGATATTGAGATTGTACAAAATGCATATTTCAATCAAGAGAGTTTGTTGAAAAATATATCTAAAGACCTAAGAGGTGATGATGACTTAGAAATCACCTATAGAGTTAGAAATGGAGCACTTGAATTATATGAGGCAAAATCCGCGACACATAATAACAAACTAGAATTAAAACCATTCAAAGATGCAGAGTATGAATTCCTTCCAAATATTCCATATCCAATTTTGTCCTATAATTTTGATACAAGGGTTGTTTCTCATGTGGGAAGTCCTTCAGGCTTTTATTACGGAGGTATAGAAGGCATACTTAGCTTTACGTCAATTTTAAATGATAATACTGAGCTTAAATCATTAATTAAAGCTCCAATTTATAATAACTTTTCAAGCTTAGATTACGATCCTAATAAAACTGAGATTCCTCAGGTAAGAACAGATATTCAATTTTATTTAAAAAACCAAGGAATAGTAATTGAAGAACTTAAATTAAATAAATTTCTTAATTTTAAAAATAATCATTATGCTTTCTTTAGCATTGGACATCTTGAGCAAATGTTTTCAGGAATTCATACGGAATACTTATATAGGCCTTTTGAGAGTCTATTTTCTTTGGGCTTTGAGATTTCAGCTGTAAAAAAAAGGGATTATGATCAAAAAATTTTAAGTTTTAATAAATTTAAAACTTTAACTGGCCATTTTAATTTTTACTTGATGGAACCAAAAAATAGAATTTTGGCACATTTCTCATATGGGAAGTATTTAGCTAGAGATTATGGATACACTCTTGATATTTCACGTAGATTTCAAAATGGTTCTTCTATCGGCTTCTTTTTTTCACAAACAAATTTAAGTCCTGAACAATTTGGTGAAGGCTCATTTGATAAAGGGGTATATTTTAAGTTTCCCTTAAATCTATTTAATAATACAAGTAGTAATTCTTTTCATAAATTTTCATATAGACCGGTCACTAGAGATGGAGCAGCAAAATTACAAGTCTCTGAAAATTTATATGAACTTACTCTTAACTCACAAGCGGTTGATCACCTTATATCAAGAAATTATTAAAAAAATTTAACTTAACCTGAAGAAGTAGTTGTTGAGCTAGATGAGCTTGTCGTTGTAGTAGTTGTAGTAGTAGTTGTAGTAGTAGTTGATCCTGGATCAGGTGTTGGTTCTGGTGTTGGTTCCGGAGTTGG
>CESW01149469.1_pt1 | contig 17613 bp, 21 predicted proteins | sample 531171 | NCBI WGS metagenome assembly CESW01 (sample SAMEA2621859, study PRJEB7988) | marine metagenome | biome: marine biome (ENVO:00000447); feature: surface water layer (ENVO:00002042); material: "saline water (ENVO:00002010), including plankton (ENVO:xxxxxxxx)" | depth 5 m
AAATGACCCTCTCTTAGTGCAGCCACAACCTCGTTGGATAAAGGCTCACACTCGATCATGAATCGATTGTGCCTGTTTGGTGACTTACCTTCAAATGATCTTCCTTTGTTATTTCCTTCAACCGATTCCCTGTAAACTACGATCGGAGGGCTAACTTTGACCTTGATATTTTGTTCTTCTTCGAGTCTGTAAACCGTAATTTCAAGATGCAACTCTCCCATTCCTGCGAGCAAAGCTTCACCGGTTTCTTGATTTGTCATAACTTGCAATGATGCATCTGATTTCGCTAACGATCTTAAGGCATCAATGAACTTTGGTAGGTCTTTCATGCTCTTAGGCTCGACAGCAACTGTAACAACAGGGTCTGAGTAGTGGCGAATCGCTTCAAATGGCGTGAAATCCTTATCTCTGGATAAAGTAACACCAGCTGCTGCAGATCGAATACCTGTTATGGCTGCGATATTCCCAGCGACAACCTTTGGAACAGTGATTCTGTCTCCTCCTACCATCATGCTTACTTGCTGAACCCTTTCTGGTTTCGCTGCACCAATTGCAAATACTGACTCACCTTGATTTATTGAACCGGAGTATAGTCTTCCGACTGCAACTTCACCTGCATGGGGATCCATCCAAATCTTTGTAATCATCATAGCAAGTTCTGCATCTGGATCACACCCGATCATCGCTTTCCCAATTGTTGTATCCAAATCGCCGTTCCAAATATTAGGAATACGATAAGGTTGGGCTTCAACTGGTCCAGGTAGTTTTGTTACTGCCATGTCCAGCAACACTTCATGGACAGGTGCTTTTTGTGCCAAGGTTTTCTGATCTTCTTTGTTGCAATACTCAAAAATCTCGGTCATTGATACGCCAGATTTTTTCATGTAGGGTATGGTTATACCCCAATTGTGGTAAGCAGAACCGAAAGCCACAGTTCCGTCTAAGACACTGACCTGCCATTCTTTTCTCTTTTCTTCTGGAGCGAATTGGCGGATTAGTTTGTTTACTTTGACAATTGTTTCTTCAAACCTCTTCAGCATATCCTCTGGGGTAACTTTTAGCTCGTTTATCAATCGATCTACTTTGTTGATAAACAAAACTGGTTTTACTTTCTCCTTCAAAGCCTGTCTTACAACTGTCTCAGTCTGTGGCATTGGCCCTTCAACAGCACAAGCAAGTATGAAACATCCGTCAACAGCTCGCATTGCTCTGGTTACATCACCACCAAAGTCTACGTGGCCAGGAGTGTCGATTAGGTTGATGAGAAAATCAGTTCCATCAACAGCGTGGACCATGGATGCTGAAGCCGCATTTATGGTAATACCTCTAGCACTTTCCTGTTCATCAAAATCGAGGACTCTACTCTTTCCGGCGAGGTCCTCGCTCATCATTCCAGCTCCCGCAATCAGGTTATCAGATAGCGTGGTTTTCCCGTGATCTATGTGAGCAGCAATGCACAAATTCCTTATTTGTGGTAGAATATGCATAACTTCAGTTGCCTTCTTTATGTTGTCTTCTTTACGGCCCATAGGTAATCACCTTGCTCTCGCAGTTTTGGTCCAACTTGAAGGGGTTTATGAAATCGTCTACAAGATTACTAGCCTAATCGCATTACTGTGGGCTAATCTACAAGTGACATTAAGGTTCAGATATACGCCTGTAATGTATCATCTTGCACTAGCAGCGATTCTTTGAACTTCTTCTTTCTTGGAAACAGCGTATGAAGTTGCATCCCCATTACTCGCCTTGTTGAGTTCGTTGATAATACATTGAGTTAGTGTCCTCTTAGACTTCGAGGTTCCTTGCTGGGCGCCTTTTGCGAGGTTAGCTAAAGCCACGTCAAGTCTTCTAGATGGTGAACTGTCAACGGCCTTTGGCTGAGAGACAGCCCCAAACTTAATTCTCGTAATTTCTTCCATTGGTGCTGCGTGGCAAATTGCGTCAACAAAAGCCTGCAAGGGATTTTCTCCGCTTCTTTCAGCCATACTGTCTAGTGCAGATTCAAAGGCTTTTAGAGCACCCATTTTCTTTCCAGTGTATTTTCCAGTCCGCATTAATTTGTTAGTAAACCGCTCTACAACCGATAGTCGTGATTTTCCGAACCAAGCATTAGCATGTCTGCCTCCAGTGTGAGGAACGCCTACTGTTGATAAGTTGATGTAAGGAGCGAGACCTGGATCTCTGCAAACAACCTCGGTAGCGTCATATTTGCCGAAGACTAGTGTTCCGATACCAGCGATTGGTTTAATATCCTCTTCCTCAACCTCTGGTTCAGTTTCTATATCTTCTTCACTCATCATAATCACCTTTAATCAGCGGACAGGCTTCTCTTTTCTTCCTCTAACCATTTCATCAAGAGATACACCATTAACCTGTATGACTTTGTATCGAACACCAGGTATGTCACCGTATGACCTTCCCATGCGTCCCCCAATTCCTTCAACCATGACTTCGTCATGCTCATCAATGAAGTTTATTGCTCCGTCTCCAGGTGCGAATGCTGTTAGTTTGTTACCGTTTTTTATTAGCGATATCTTTACTGCCTTTCTAATACCGGAGTTCGGTTGCTTTGCTTCAATACCTACTTTTTCGATAACAATACCTTTTGCCTGAGTTGAACCAGCAAGTGGGTCATGTTTTGCTCGAGATTTCAGCATTCGCTTTTTGTATCTGCGGTCTGACCATCTAAACTTTTGTCGATCTTTCGCCATTTTGGTTCCTGCAAAAAGCCCACGTCCCATCTGTCAACACCACTTAGAAGCAACTTTCCGACCTACCCCCCCTATTTCATGATGCCGATTTTGCTTATTTTCTAAAATACATCATTTGGGTGTATCGATTTGTACCAATATTCATTGCTTAAACCATACAGGATGTGTATAATGGCGTTTAGAGACTTGCTTTCAGCAGCAGTTGAAATTGATGAAACAACCAGTGTGCTGCATGGAGTTTTCGATAAGTCAAAATCCACCGGGCATGACTTATTGGTTTTCAACAACATCTTGGAAGCGGATGGTCATAGAGTTGCCGTAAACCTTCTAACCAGGCCTAGACTTTGTTCTGCTTTGGGCATTCCACCCGAGGATTTCATCGATCTATTAGGTTGGGCAATGAAGAACCCAATGGAGCCTAAAATTGTAGAAACCGGACCAGTTTTAGAGTGCCCGCAAGACCCGGTAGATTTGACGAAACTACCCATACCTCACCACTGGAGAGAGGACGGTGGTCGATATATGTCATCTAGTGTGATAATTGCTGAATATGGTGGTATACGTAATTTGTCTTTTCACCGGCAACTGCTAAGAGACTCAAATCATTTAGTTGCGCGAATTGTTCCCCGGCATCTGCATACAATGACCAAACTCGCACGAGAGTCTGGGGATAAAGTAACAATCGCTATCATCAATGCACCTGATCCTGTCGTGCTACTTGCAGCAGCTATGTCATTTAATACCAATATCGATGAACTAACAATCGCCTCTGCCCTGCATCAAAAGGTGTATGGTAAGGACTTAGAACTGGTTGAATTACCAAATGGTGTTCATGTGCCAGCAGATGCAGAATATGCAATGTGGGGATCAATTACAACCGAAAATGATGAGGAAGGACCTTACGTTGATATAACCGGAACTGTTGATGACATTAGGCGAGAACCAATACTAGAGATTGATGGTGTAACCCACAGAAAAAATCCTGTATTTCATGCGTTAATACCTGCTGAGGCAGAGCATAAGACATTGATGGGGTTACCAAGAGCCCCTACTATAAAATCCGCTGTAAATAAGGTGTGCGAGTGCCTTGATGTTCACATGACTGAGGGTGGTGGAGGATGGTTGTCAGCAGTTGTAAAAATCAGAGTAAAGAACAAAGGTGATGGTTTAAGAGCAATCGAAGCTGCTTTGGATGGTCATCGTTCAATGAAAATGGTCACTATCGTTGATGAAGACATTGATATTACCGATCCAGTACGTGTAGAGTGGGCATTGATGACTAGGTGGCAGCCAGATACAGATACTATAATTCTATCAAATCAAAAGGGTTCAAGTTTGGACCCGTCTAGACTTAGTGATGGCAACACCTCAAAGATTGGTATTGACGCTACCATACCTTGGGGATATGATCGTTCTGGTTTTATGTCAGTCCAGTAGTTGATTTTATGCCGAGTTCCTCAGTTTTACAGCATCCTAGGAGAAACTTGGGAAACCGTCACAGGTCACAAGCAATGAGGTTCCTCAAGTTATCAAAGAAAGATATTGAGCGGGAAATGGAAAACCTAGCATGGGCTGAGCAGAATGCCCAACAAGCAGTTTTATACGACTTCACTGATGAAAGGAATTGGAGATGTTTAGCAGAGATAAAGAAAATTCGCAATGACGCAGATGGTATGTTTATGGTTTTGGAAGATCTATTCGTAGTTCTAGGTAGGAATCCTGAACTTTTACATCAACTAAACCAAATAGATCATTTAGAATTCGGACTAGAACTTTTAGAGGCAGCGTTTCAATCAGATCCACTAGATCCAGAAAGATGGTTTTCATCGCTAAGCAATGATACACTAGAAGATTTTTCACAACGATGCAAACTCCTAGACTTTACTGACCAGAGGGCAAATGTTGTATTTGGTAGAAGACTGGAAAGAGTAAGAATGGCAGGTCACGAAGATTTGTTTATTGACTTAGTTCAGTATCTCCTAGCACACAGACCAGCGAACCATGAACTTTGGATGGAATTAGGCCGCTTGCATGAAAGAAGAGGAGATAATGACAATGCATGGTTATGTTATGACCACGTACAACAACTGCGGCCGTCTGAAAAAGTTCGTGATTTATTTTTAGAGCGCTTAATGGGCGCAATGGATGGTAAAGAGGCTGTACCGTGGACTGGACCTGAACTAAAAACGCGGCAAGATTTCTTACTCAAGATGCAGAGTCTTACAGGGACCTATACAGATGGAGTAGTGGGAATTGAAATTGTCAAAGAGGTAAATAACATCAATACAGATTTGGAAAAATTAGAGTTTTTACTATCTGAGGGAGAGGCTGCGGAAGCCTTCTTCTTCGCAAGAAGTTTAGTCACCTCTGGTGATGAATGGGCTAGAGAATGGATGGATAGAGCAAAATCAATGCTCTAAGCGTCTTGAAGCGTCATTATCTTAGTGACTCTTTCTGACCACTCATTTGCTACTTCACCCTCGCTAATGGAAGCACAAAGTGCTGCAAGCATAGCGTCTTCTACCGAACCAGAGGAATTCAATAAATCTTCAAACAATTCATTTCGACCTAACCTGTTTGCTAGCATTACTAGTGCACGCAAGTCTGGTCTCTCTACTCCGGAATACCCCTGCTCTGTATTTTTGATACACCATTCTAAAACTCCGTTTACATCTGATGGATTTACCTGTAAAATGGGGGCCTCTTCTCCAACCGATAGTGGAACAGAATCAACAATTTGATCAGCAAATTTCTCGGCTTCTTCACTAAGGAAACTGCTTGCTATTTCAACGAAAATAGCTCCAGCCTCCACTGCTAGACCTGTTTGGCTAGATATTATTGCATACTTATGAGAATTAAAGGCACATCGCGCTGCATCGAATATGTGACCAAATGCAAGGTGAATTCGTGCAGCTTGCCCTCGCGAAATTGCTATTGTTTCATGTGCATGACCGGCGGTCCTAGAGATTTCTCCGTGGGTATGGAGGGCCATCATTGGTTCATCAATGGACATGTGGAATGCAGCTTTATTTAGCAAAGAAATGTCATGGTCTCTACTAGCTTTTGCTACTGACTTCAATCTTGTTTCAGCCCATGTCAGGTCATCCCTTGCATTTTCAATATCACCTTTTTCGAAATACACTAATCCTCTTTCCATTCTGAGTCTACCCTCCAGGGAAAGATCTCGAGTTTCCGGGTCTCTAGCGACTACTAGTGCCTCTTCTATAGAATCAAGATTTATTTCTCCCGACAACCGCATCTCCACTAACTCTAGAACCTTCAATTCTGCTGGAGATAACCTCTCCCGTATAAAATCTACAATTTGACTATCCATGACTAGGCCTAACTCTGCCACACCTAACCAAGATTTCCATCCCATCTTTTCTAGCAGAGGTTCTAGTTTTCTCTCTCCATTGTCAAAGGCTTGAACAATCTCTTCAGGATTCATCCGAAAGCCTCCTAGTTTTCGAAACTAGATTAATGAAAGCAGACTCTACTGATATTCGGTCTTGATTTCCGCTCCATCCAGCAGCACCATCATGACCGCCCCCCTCTCCCCCTAGAATATCTGCTAATTGTTGCATCATAACACCTAAGTGGATTCCAGACTTTGTAGTTGTTCTTGGAGCCCTCGCTGTGAGTCTAGTCTCACCGTTCCTGAACCTTGAAACCAAAGACACATCAGCACCTGTTTGGAGAAGAATGGATGCTATCTTTCCTTCATGAATTCCAGCATATGTGGAAACAAGGCTCCAAGGGCCGCAGTCAACGCTCTGGCATCTTGTTAACGCCTTTATTATTGCACCTCTATCACTTGAACTAATTTTTTCTGTTTGGAGACTTTCAACAAAATTTTGATACTCAAAATCGGCTCCAGATAATATGTTTGCAGCACATCTTAGTGCGTCCTCATCTGCATGCTTGAATCTCCCTGTATCCGTTATCAAGCCTGCAAGTAGCAATTTCCTAACCTCGTTTGTCAATGTCTTTATTGAGTATTCATGCAGGTAATTGAATATTATCTGGGTTGTAGATCTTGCTTGATTTCTTATTTCTAAATCCAAATTTTCAAAATCCCAATCTGACGTATCATGGTGGTCGATTACACATATTGGCACGTCTCTTGGTATCTTCACTCCAGTTTGAGCTTCAGAAGCAGCGTCTACAATTATAATTCCACCTAATGGTGAAGGCCATTCGGGATTTTCAGCTATTTTTTTGAAAGGTGCATTGAGCTGTTCGCACATCCTCCTAGACAAACGGCTTAGATGTAAGCCACATGCTAGCATTCTAGGGTTAGATGACGCAAGTGCTATTGCTGATCCGATAGTGTCCATGTCTCCATTTCTGCCTGTGAGAACTGGCACTGCGCCTCTTTTAGTGGCACTGTTTATCCATTCAGCAAGTTGATTCAACATTATCCCTCGAGAGATTGCTTTAGTTTATCGTAGGTTTCAACAAGTTCCTTTTCTCTCATCAACATACTTTCAACAGCATTGCTCATCTGATCGAGGGTCAATTTCAAATCACTCATCAGCTGTTCCCTATCTTCAACTTCGATTAAGATGGATCCCATCTGTCGGTGTAAAGACAGTTCTTCAGGCTGCTTTTTGACAGCAACAATTGTTCCTTCCAACTCTCTTACCTGAGCATTCAGAGATGCGATTTGTTGTCTTACGGTTTGGACTTCTCCAACGACTATCTGTAACTGCTGTGCTAATTCCATTATTTTCCCTCAAATTTATTTGATTTCGAATCAATGATTTTTATCATATTATTTGCCACAACCAAAGATCGCATCCTAGTATTCCACATTGCTCTAGCGTCTTTTGCACGAGCTTCTTTTAATGTAAATGACATCATACCTTTTTCATAATTGACTATTTCTTCACTAGCCAAACTGGACCCTAAAGATCGTGCAAAGGGTGACTCCACCACCAGGCGGACACTCCACAATGTACTCACTCCTCTTCGTCAATTTCACCAGCATTTAGAGCTCGCTCATATTCTATTGCGGCTTGCTGTGCGATGTAAGCCATGTCAGCGGTTGTTGCACCATCGACATTCCTACGGATTATTCTGCTATTTGCATCGGATGCCCTAGTAAATGGTTCCCATGCACCACCAGCAAATGTGTAATCACACTTACTGCAGTGCCAAATACCGACTGACCTTCGTCTAACTTGTCTATACTGGCAGACAGGACATGTGTACTTGGAGGATTTCTTTTTCATTGCCATTCCGGCATTTCGCCTGACACTAACTCCATACCGTGCGCCAAATCGGCCGGTTGCTCCTGCCTTTTGTGTTCGCTTTGCCATTGTTATTCCTCCTGAGCGTTGACCAAATTTGCTAGTTCCTTACATCTTCCTTGCGCAACTTGCAATATCTCGTCGAATTCCGCCGGAGTGAAAGTTCCCTTTAACCCCTTCTGAAGTGAATGCAAGTGGCCTTCATCTCCCAAAGTTATGTGAATTCTTTCATCTCCACCCAATTCTTCTTTTTCATTGGCATCCAAAACGTATCTCCCACCTACTCGTGTAAATGAGCACATTGTCGGTGTCATAGACACAGATAGAGGATAATCCTCGCCAATATCAAATCTTTCAGCTGGAACAATTGCTGTTCTCAGTGCTGCAATAGCACCTAGTGCACAAGCATCGAATATGTTCCCCTTGTCCGAAAGGACATGAATGTCGATCATAATTCCGAGAACCTTTTCACCTGGTATTATACACAATGAGTCCATGTCGATACATCCAGATTCCCTTATTCCTCGGTCAACAACCCTGCCTAGTTCTATTGATTCAGGTGAGGGCGGGCCCGGCTCGTATTTTCTGCCAGCAACTGGTCTTAATTCAGCTCCGCACATCAGTGAACCTTGGGTTGGCCGGTCTGGCCACGGCGTCCTAACCTCGAATTTGACCCCCGCATAAATTACGGTCTCTCCCCAAACAACTTTTGCACTACCTTCAGCATTGTATAAGCAGTTAGTTTCAAGTGTAATTTCTCTTGACTCCCACCTGTTGCGCCCATCGATTCTTTTGTCCTCTTCGGCTAGTTTGTTAAGCTCTTGTCTGAGTAATTTGGGAACTAATTCAACCATTATTTCTCACCACCATTTTTGGATTCATACCTACGTCTTAGTGCGTCAACCATAATCGTGTGAATTTCTTTAGCGGCTTTCATATTATATTGCAAACATGTGTTGTATTCGTCAACAGAAAGATCTCCGTCCATTTGCAAAAACGCAATTTCTCCAGTAGTTGGTAGAATTCCCATTGGCAAGTCTGCTTGTCCGTAATTATCTTCGGCTTTGTCTAAATCTAGAACAACCGTGTCCTCAACTTTACCACTCGCAACTCCTACGATTAGATCGCGCATCGGTATTCCAGCATCAGCAAGAGCCACCGCAGCTGCAGTAATTCCAACACATCTTGTGCCTGCTTCGGCGGCTAGGATTTCAATCTCGACTCGAATTTTAGAACGTGGGTATCTTTCGACAAGAACAACACTCTCTAAGGCTTCAGCAGTTACCTTACTAATTTCTCGGGATCGTCGATTGAACCCCGGGCGAATTCTGTCGCTGGTTGAAAATGGTGCCATATTGTATCGGACATCGATTACAGCTCTATCTTGGCGCTGAATCTTTCGTGGGTGTGCTTCCATTGGGCCGTATATAGCGCATACGGCTACATTTAATCCGTGCTTTACCCAAGCTGAACCGTCTGCTGCAGGTAATACTCCTGCCTCAATCTCCACCTCTCGCATCTCGTCGATTTTTCTGCCGTCTAGCCTGAGCCCATCGTCTCTAAGTAATTTTACATCTCCATATCCACCCATCAAGCAGACCTCCTTTCTTCGATAATTTCTAGAATATTTTCAGTGAATCTACTATTGTGACCGCTATTGCGAGTCTTTTCAATGATTGAGCGAACAAAACTAATTCCATTACCTTCACCGTCAATCCAAACACGACCATTTTCTGCAACGATTATTCTACAATCTGAAGCATCTTTTAATTTATTGAGCAGCGAGTTATTTTCACCGCGCAGGTGTGCAATTGTGTTAATTGGAATTTCCTCCATAATGCCTTCTTTTAATTTCCTTAAACCAACACCTTTCATCGTCAGGACAATGTTGTGGGCTTCGTCAACTTCTTGAATTCTGGCAAGCATAATGTCGCCAATGTCCATTTGCTCTCTTGCTGCCCCGAATTCGACCTTCCATGGCGCTAAGGACATTGGTAACAGGCCGTTAAACGGGCCGTTGACTTCAGCAAACCAAAGATTGTTTCGAACACTCTCAACAATCCCAATTACGAGGTCTCCTGACCTAGGCATGTATGCAGAATTAATAGGGTTAATTGAGGTTACACCATTCTTTTCGTTTACCCAACCGACCTTGGTTGCGATTAGTTTTTCATTTTGGATTATTACACCCGATCCTGCACGTGCTCCTGAGGAAGCCCCGATGGCTTCACCCGGAGTCACTAGGCGCAGCTCGGCGCCTTCTAGTACTCCTGACATTTCTTTCTCTCCAGCGATGCGACCAGCCGACCCATGATAAAATAGACGCTTGGATAAATTATAATTCTTTTATCTCTGAATTGTTATCAATCCCACGAACTTTCCCTATGATGTTCTGTGCCATCCCCGGTGGACACTGTATGATACAAGCCCAATCACCATTGGATAGCCATTCGTCTTTGTCCAGATATTGACGAAGAAGTTTGTTTACCCTCCCGTAAGATGAGCCGTTAACTCTGAATGCAATCCTAACGGGTTCAAAGGATAGGGGAATGAGAGGTTTGAGAAGATCAATGGCATCTTTAACTTGAATTTCTACACGCTTGAATGGGTCTGCGAAGAACCGGCTCTCATCCAGGGCAAGTTCGATTCTCGTCTTCGGATGTGGTGATTTTGATTTTGGGTCTATCGCAGTAGAGTGTATTTCTTGTATAATTTGCTGTCTTTTCTGCTCTACCATTTCCTTTCTTTGGTTTGTAGTTAGCTGTATGCTTCCTTTGGTTAAAATCACTGAAGCTATTGTGGCTATATCCTGCGTTCCAAAAGTTGCTAAAATCGCCTCTTCTGTAGGTCTATCTCCGGCCTTGGCATCGTGCCATACTTCGTCTGTGGCTAGAAAATCATCGATTTCCACTGAGGTCACATCACTCTTGAATGATTCAACCAGTTCAGGGTCCACTAGAACCTCGTATCGTTTGCCACCATACTCCATCCGAGCCAAGACAGCATTGTCTAGGCTTACCATGAGTTTTATCACTCCTCTAGGGGCTTCAATCTGTCAATTTGTTTGTTGACCTCGGACCTATCGAGAACTCGATATCCACTTGCATCGATTACGGAAACTTCAACAGCATCCCTGTTTAATTCTTGGTCGTTGGCATTTCTCAGTGCTTCAAGTCCCAATTTCATTGCCGCATTGAGGGTCAGATTTTCCTTCCATTGATTTTCGAAGTATTCAATCACTGTGTTCCTACCGCTGCCTATTGCTCCAGCATGATAAGATTGGTATGCGCCAGAGGGGTCAGTCTCGAAAAGATGAATTCCATTTTCGTCAACTCCACCAATTAGCAAGGCTGTTCCAAATGGCCTCGAGCCTCCATACTGGGTAAATGATTGCTTAAAGTCACAAATTTTCTTTGTTAAAATATCTACTGGTATTGTAGCCGCATAAGTAATTCTATTGATTTGGGCTTCAACTCTAGCTCTAGCAACCAACTGACGTGCATCTGCAACCAAACCACTGGTAGCAATTCCAACATGATCATCGATTTTGAACATTTTTTCTATGGATTCTGGTATAATTAAACGACTGGCAATTCGCTTATCACAAACCAACACTACACCGTCTCTGAACTTCAACCCAGCCGTCGTTGTACCTCTTTTTACACTCTCTCTAGCGTATTCAACTTGGAATAATCTTCCATCTGGACTAAACGTTGTAATTCCGTGATCATAACCTCTTCCGCTTGGCTGCATTTGCCCCACCTACAACCTCTGGTCGGGTCGGGGTCTTATCAACCTTGGCGGTTTGGGAGTGGTATGAGAGTTGCAATTTTATCCAGTGGGGGTAAGGATAGCAGTGCAGCCATTTGGTGGGCAAAATGTAAGGGTTGGGAGGTGACACATCTTGTGACAGTTACAATCTCTGGAGAAGACTCCATGACATTCCAAATCCCTGGGACACATTTGGTTGAATACCAATCCGAGTTGTGTAACTGTTCCTGGTTGCAAGTAATATCATCCGGTATTGAGGATATTGAAATGTTGGAACTGCAAAATGCCCTTTGTAGTCTTGAAATTGATGGGCTTGTTAGCGGAGCTTTAAGATCAGATTATCAAAAAAATCGAATAGAGAGAATGTGTGAAAATCTAAGTATACATTCCTTCACTCCAATCTGGCATCAAAATGTCAGAAATCACATGTTTGAATTGATTGATAATGGGTTTGAGATTATGATAACATCCGTATCTTGTGATGGTCTGTCAGATGGTTGGTTGGGAAAAACACTCGATTATGAGTCACTGTTGGAACTAGAATCCTTGTCACAAAAGTATCGTTTTAATTTCGATGGGGAAGGTGGTGAATATGAAACTCTTGTTATCTCAGGACCACACATGAATGGCAGACTAAGAATTGAATCCGAAAAAATTTGGGATGGTAAAAGAGGACATTTAGAAATAACTCCGATTTAGAAAGCAAAATTTCACTCGGAATATTCATTTCCTATACCAGTAACCGCTAGACATGGCCTTCTGTCCACTTGACTACCGATACGGTTCTCAGAATTTTAAACAAATTTGGTCTGAGCTTGGCCGTCATGAACGTCAGCTTGAAGTTGAACGCGCCTTAATTTGGGCTCACAAAGAAATGGGTAAAGTCAGTGAAGCGGATTACGCAGTAGTAGAAAAAATTGCAAAACCAGAAATAGTAACCAAGGAAAGAGTCTCAGAAATTGAAGCTGAGACACGTCACGATATAATGGCTCTAACCAAAGCAATGGCAGAAGCCGCGGGTGATGCAGGCTGGTGTATTCACCTAGGGGCAACTTCGAATGATATAGTCGATACTGCTGTTGCTTTGCAACTTAGAGACTCAATCATACTTCTGCGAGAAATATTATGCCACCTCATGGACGTTACTGCAAACCTAGCAGAACGAGAGAGAAACACTGTAATGTTGGGGAGAACACACGGCCAGGCTGCTGTTCCCATCACATTTGGATTGAAAGTAGCCGTCTGGTTAGATGAAATGCGACGACAATTGATCAGAATTGACGAAGCTGCACCTAGAATCGCTGTTGGAAAATTTTTAGGAGCCGTCGGAACGGGTGCGGCACAAGGAGATAACGCCAGAGAATTGCAACGTCTCATTCTTACCCATCTTGGTCTAGGTGTTCCATTAGCAACAACGCAGGTAGTTGGAAGAGACCGTTATATTGAATATGTATCATGGCTATCAAACGTTGCTTGCACATGCGAAAAGATTCTACAGGAAGTTCGAAATTTACAGCGCTCTGAGATTGCTGAAGCTGGTGAAGGATTTGACGTGAAAAAACAAGTCGGCTCGTCAACTATGGCCCATAAGAAAAACCCGATAAAATCTGAAAATGCATCTGGTCTAGCAAGAATTGTTAGATCATTTATCATTCCAACATACGAAAACTCACTATTGTGGCATGAAAGAGATCTCGCAAATTCTAGCAGCGAAAGATTCACACTTTCACACGCCTCTGCACTTTGTGAAGATGTAATGAGTAAAACCGCTGACGTCCTTACCAATTTGTGGGTTGACTCACGCAAGATGATAGAGAACATAACCAATCAAAAGGGTCTCGTAATGGCGGAAAAAGTGATGATTGAACTTGTTAGTCATGGAATTGGACGAGATGAAGCCCATGAGATAATGCGAGCAGCATCATTTGAAGCGATTGCTAATGATGAGGAGTTGATTGATATTTGCTCAAGGACCCCTGCTATTTCAGCAGCATTTGATGCAGAAGAGTTGGAAATGATGTTTGATCCGGCAAATCATATTGGTGTATCTGGCGAAATCGTTGACGAGGCAGTAATGCTCGCTAGAGAGGCAATCAATCACTAGCTATGTTTGTTGCTTCATTGAGTATCTTACTAAAACCATCGCAATGATTGATGATAATGTGAAAACAATACCCACCATGCTAGACATACGATACCACAGAGCTATTATTCCACCAATTGAAACGTATGCTATAACTTGACAAAGAGCAGATGCTAAATTGAGTCTTGACATCATATCGTCACTTAGTTTCCCATCATTTTCTAGTAGGAAGGTGTAAATTAGAAAATAGATGCCTTGAAAGGGTATCGCAGCGGCAATTACAGTCAAGGCATACTCCCTTAGTTTCGAGTAGTTGTTTTCTTGTTCAATCCCTTGAAAGAGTAATATGGCTGTATTAGTACCAAGTAAGGCTGCCATTATAGTCCAACGTTTATCTTGAGAGGAAGTCCTGCTTTCGACGTTAACAGAACCATCGCTCATTGATTCTGGCTGATTAACTAAGGGTTTGTATGTTGCCCTGTTATATGCTATTAAGAAGACTATTTCACGGGTGTTTAAAGATACCTGAGAAGGAGCAAAATACCACCTGTTACAGTTGCGACAATTATTAGACCCAGAATCATTGAGTGTGGACCAAATTCATTGGTGTCCTCGAGTGCAGATTTTATCAAACCATCCCTCGATAATGCTGCTCCTAATGTCCCCGCCTCTTCAAATTCAGGTAAAGGTCTGCGAGGAATACGCTCCCCCTTTCTTAACTCCCCGGCCATGGTGGGTGCTAAGTTAGTTAGGTCATATGGGTTTTTGTTGTATTGAATTTGGGAAATTAATATCACATGGTGACTAATCCATAGTATTATGCAGGAACCAACTATCTCTGATATGTCTATTACCGACGAACATATTGTTGTTGATCTTAAAACCAGAATAAATACTATCTGCGGCGACTTATCAGAAAATCCAAGTAATGCAATACTTGTCAAAAAAGGTTCTGAAATCTTAGGAATTGTTACTGCTAAGGATATTTTTGCTTCAATGGCCGATGGTGTTAATGCGACAAAATTACGCGTTGGCAAAATAATGCGCACAAATGTTTTGTCGATAAAGGGTGATACTCCACTATCAAAAGGATTAGATAAAATTAGTGAGTCTAATCCTGACGCAATAATAGTCACAGACGATTCGGGAGATTTCTTAGGATATTTTTCTCTGAAAGACTATCGTGAGTCAACAAGAAAACTTGAGGCACACCAACTCATGGCTGCAAGGCTAAAACGTTCAAGATCGGCAATTAGTGAGAAAGTCGAGAAAGAAGAATCAAAAACTGATTTGCTGAACCTTCTATTAGGTGGTAATGAAGACGAGAAAGAGGATACTGAAGTTCCTTCAATGATATCATTGGAGTAAGTGATGCAATGGTCTTGTGGAAAGCGGATTTGGATAACTCTTCCATACATTTGGCAGTCGAGGCATCTTGTGGTGGTACTTCCTTGGGAATACAAATGGCAAGGCAGGTAATCGATGCAGGTGGTAGAGTTCTGTGGGCATCTCCTGAATTGCCTAATCCTACTAGGTTTTCGCAAATTTTTACCGGAATGGACCTCACAGCATCTTCAAGGTTCCATGCCACTAATTTGGTTGGGAATGTCGATAAGGCATTTGAATCACTTGCAAATTCTGCGAGAATTTTACCTAATGTTCAATTGGTGGTTGTTGACGACTATGCTCCAAAATCAGGTCCATTTCCAAAAGATGTAATCAGCGCTGTTAACGATTTGATTAAAGATACTGAATGGACTACAATATTAATTTCAAAGGGTGGAGTCTCTATGAGTGGTGAACCACTGGTTGCGAGGGCAAACAAAAAATTGCAAACAGATAATGTGTGGTTGTTAACAAGGCCTAGCAGCGATTCTAAAAGGCGATTATGGCTTAATGAAAAATATATTGACTTGCAGCTAAAAGAATCAGGATTCCATAATTAATTACTCATCTTCTCCCAATAATTTTGCCATTTCTTGCAGAGCATCTTCATCGGGTTCATCAAATTGTTCGGGATTTTTGGCAACTCCGTCGATGAAATCCTCACCTGCTATTGCAGGTGTAGCTTCACTTCTTGCTTTCTCGATATTTTCTCTTCCCTTGTTTGTTAAGTACCACAACATCACTAAGAATGAGAGTCCGAAAACAATAGTTGTGACCTCTACACTGGAAAGCATGCTTGGTCCTGTTCTGGTTATGTTATCAAGATTTAGGTTACAAAGATAATTTCGCTAGATGTCTTCGTTTATCAGGATCGGGCTGCGCCCATCCAATGATTGGCGGCTTCCGATTTGATATATCCCAACCATTCTCTCTTATTTCCTTACATTTAGGACAGCGAACACCTTGTCCTTTTCCCATTGACTTCATGCGGGTTCCGCAAGAACAAATTGGTCTCGTTTTTATTTTCGATTCAGTTATTTTGATACCTTCAATGTGAATGACACCATCATATTCCAGTCCTATACAATCAAATCTGTCTCCAATTTTTAACCATTGACATAATTTATTTACATCCCCGGATTCTGAAAAAGCAACATAGGTATCGTTGATTAAAACGTGGCCACCAGTAATCACATCTTTGTGCACAACGATTTCACTCCTAACTGATTCGATATGGTCTCCACTAGCTTGATTCGTTGTAAAAATTCTGTAACCAGTGACAGGTTCACTACCAGCGATTAATAATTTCGTCGCATCATTCGCAGTTTGATATGAAGTGGCTCTAACCCCAAACATCACTGGACAGTTTCCTCTTGGAGATATCAAACCTCGGTTATTTCTAGGATCTCGACACAAAAAAGTGCCTTCCATTTTATCTACAATAGATAAGACACTATTTTGCACATTGCGCTTGCCAGATCTCCACGCTATACCCTCCCAAGTGGGATGGTTTTCTCTCCATGCACAAGATGCAGCAGCTCCGATTCGACCATTGCCACCCCATTGGATACCTCCCTTGTAATATTCAACTTCACCTCTTACAGCTTTCCAATAGTAATCCTCATCGGGTTGTTCGTGGAATAGAGTCATTCCCGGATCTGCTGGGTATTGCTTTCTATCTGAGTGATGTGATGATGATATGTTTCCTGCTAATGGTAAAATTTTCTTATTCCAGTAAGAATCAAGCCATGGGATTATTTCTTCCCCAGCAAATAATTCTACTGATAAGGAGGCATTACCTCTTGTTCTTCGAGATGCAAATGGCCACAGTCTTGTCAATCGAGGCTTTCCATAATCACATGGTATGGCTTCCAATAATTCGTGGAAAACCAGTGTTGTGCAACCACCATCAAGGTAATCAGTATCGTCCAATCCTAACCACATAGACATCACACAGGCCTAAATTTATCACCGGGGTCGCCACTTACAATTCTATCTATAACTTCAGCAATTCCAACATGCTCATTCACCTTAAACAACCTAGCCCCAACAGTCCATCCCGCACTCATATCCGAATCTCTATCGCCAACCATTAGATCAAGTGGATGAATGGGTTGTGGCTTCTCTCCCCACCAGTTGATACTTGAATGGGATTTTTGTCTAATAATCTCAGAGGCTGAATTAAGCATACCTGGCATTGGCTTTCTACATCCGCATTTATCCCTGTCTCTGTGGGGACAGGTGACCAATACATCAATCTCTCCAATTTCGTCTTGTAATTTTTTGTGTATTTTTTGGATAGTTCCATCTTCCCATAGACCTCGCATAATTGCTGATTGATTTGTTGTTATGACAATTTTGTATCCCAACTTCCGAAGTTTCGAGACGGCTTCAGCAGCACCGGGCAATA
>CESW01022333.1_pt1 | contig 17601 bp, 13 predicted proteins | sample 531171 | NCBI WGS metagenome assembly CESW01 (sample SAMEA2621859, study PRJEB7988) | marine metagenome | biome: marine biome (ENVO:00000447); feature: surface water layer (ENVO:00002042); material: "saline water (ENVO:00002010), including plankton (ENVO:xxxxxxxx)" | depth 5 m
GCAGCAGGTACTTCTTTAACAGCAGGTGCTTCTTCAGCAGCAGGTTCTTCGTCAGAAGTAGGTAATTCCTCAGTAGAGGGTGCTTGATTGAAGTTAGCATATTTGCTTCTAAACTTATCAACTCTACCGGCGGTATCTACAAGTTTAGATTTACCAGTGTAATATGGATGAGATGTTCTTGATATTTCAAGCTTATAAAGAGGGTATTCTACACCACCAATTTTTGTGGTCTCCTTAGTTTCAACAGTAGATTTTGTGATAAATACATCATTATTAGACATATCTTTAAATGCAACAAGTCTGTAGTTTTCAGGATGTGTATTACTTCTCATAGCTTAAAGGTGAGTGCAAATTTAAAATTTTTTTCATTTATCCTATCATTATAATTGCTTAATTTTACTTTTTAGAATAATACAAAAATGGATGTGTCCGTACAAAAATTAAAATCCGTAATAATAAAATCTGGATTGTACTTTGGACTTACTGTTGTTGCCTTCAATTTTATTACAGCCTATATGGGTCTTAGTGATGAATTTTCAATGACTATAATTGGCTTTTATTATGCTGTTTTCTTCACTACAATATTTATTATTATTCCTCTAAGTCAATACAATTTTAAGAGATTAAATAATGGAATATTATCACTATCCGAAGCAATGAAACTTGGTTTGGGTATTCTTTTGATTGGATTATTGATAATTATATTTTCTCAATTAATTATCTGGGAATTCATTACTGATCAGGGACAATTTATAATATCTACTGAAAATGCAATAAAAGATAACATACCCCCTGAAATGTTAACAGATGAGATTTTAGAGGAAGCAAGAGAGGATATAAAAAAACAATTTAGTTTTAGATCTATTACAGTAAGAATTATGACTAACTTATTTTTAATATCAATATATACTTTAATTACAGGTTTAGCTCTCAAGAATAAATAATTATATAAATTATTATGGATGTTTCAATTGTAATACCACTTTATAATGAATCTGAGTCTCTAGAAGAACTCAACGAATGGATTAATAGATCTTTTATTGATCATAGCTTTTCTTTTGAGATAATTTATATTGACGATGGCAGCAATGATAAATCATGGAAAATTATTGAGAAAATTGCAAAGAGAAACAATAATGTTAAGGGTATCTCATTCAATAAAAATTATGGAAAATCTCAAGCACTAAGAGTTGGGTTTATTGAGTGTAAAGGAAAATATGTAGCAACACTTGATGCTGACCTTCAAGACTCGCCTGAAGAAATTCCAGTTATGATTGATAAACTAATCAATAATGAATTCGATATGATTTCAGGTTGGAAAAAGAAAAGATACGATTCATATTTTTTTAAAAAAATTCCATCCTTATTTTTCAATATAGTTGCAAGATTTTTTTCAGGTATAAAGCTTAATGATTTTAATTGTGGAATAAAGGTTTATAAGATAGAAGTAATTAAATCAATTAATTTATATGCTGACATGCATAGATTTATTCCAATTCTTGCAAAAAATGAGGGATTTAAAAAAATCGGAGAGCATGTAGTAAAGCATCAACCAAGAAAATATGGTGTAAGTAAATTTGGAAATGAGAGATTTGTTAGAGGTTTTCTTGATATAATAACCTTATGGTTTACAAATAAATTTGGAAGAAGACCAATGCATTTTTTTGGTTTAATTGGTTCTATAATGATTGTTATAGGTATTTTGTTCACAATATATCTTGGTTACAACAAATTATTTATTGATACAAGTTCTAGAATGATTACAACCAGACCTGAATTCTATGTTGCTTTAACTACTATGATTTTAGGAGCACAATTTTTTATTGCAGGATTTATAGCAGAATTAATCTTAAAATTTAATCTAAATAAAGACAAGTATTCAATAAAAAATAAAACTTTTTAAATGAATTATTTTACAAGAGTACTTAAATATGGACTTGATTACAAATACTTTGCAGTACTTAATGTTATATTCAATATTCTTTATGCAATTTTCAGTGCCTTAGCATTTGTCTCATTTATTCCCATGCTTGATGTACTATTTAAACAAACAAAAAAAGTTTTTGTTAAACCAGAGTTTCAAGGTATTGGGGATATAAGGGAATATGCAGAAAATTATTTCAATTACTATATCTCAAAACAATTAGAAACAGATATTTCATTAACACTTATCATGGTTGTAAGTATAGTTGTTTTCTTTTTTCTTATGAAGAATATTTTCAATTATTTAGCACTTTACAACATTACATTTGTAAAAAATGGTCTTCTAAAAAAATTAAGAGAGAATCTTTATTCAAAAGTTTTACTTATGCCAATTTCATATTTTATCAATAAGAAAAAAGGTGACTTGATATCTAGGATTACTACTGATATTCTTGAAATTCAAACATCATATTTGTCAATACTAGAATTGATGGTCAGAGAACCTTTGACTATCTTATTTACAATTGTTGTAATGTTTACAATAAGTCCATCTCTTACATTATTTGTAATATTATTTATTCCTATTTCAGGATTTATTATATCAATAATTGGTAAAAAATTAAGAAAAGACTCTAAAGAGTTACAACAACAACAAAGTAACTTTCTTTCAATAATAGACGAAACAATTAGTGGCCAAAAAGTTATTAAGTCTTTTTTATCAGAATCTTTTTTTTCAAGAAAATTTAATGTTATTAATAATTTACTACTTAGTTATTCTAATAAAGTATTGAATAGAAAAAATTTAGCTGGCCCTTTTAGTGAGTTTATGGGAATATTGGTTATAGGTATACTTTTATGGTTTGGTGGAAAAATGGTACTTATAAACGAATCAATTTCTGGTACAACTTTCATAGTATTTATGGGGCTTGCTTACAACATATTAACTCCTGCTAAAAATTTAAGTAAATCTTTTTACAGTATAAAAAAGGGAAATGCTGCAGCTGAAAGGGTTTTTGAAATTATTGAATATAACAAAGAATTGCATGATCAAGGAAGAAGTATTGATATGAAAGAGTTTAAAAATGAGATATGCTTTAGAGATTTGGAATTCAGTTATGGTAATTCCAAGATTATAGATAAAATAAATTTTAATATAAAAAAGGGTGAAAAAATTGCCTTAGTTGGATCATCGGGTAGTGGTAAAACAACGATAGCTAATCTTCTCAATGGTTTCTTTAATCCAAATTCTGGAAATATCATAATTGATGGAATTAATATAAACAATATAAAAAGAGAATCATTATACATGAATATATCAATTGTAACTCAAGAATCAATTCTTTTTAATGACACTATATTTAATAATATCAAAATTGGAAACTTAGAATCAGAAAAAGAGGATATTATTAGTGCTGCAAAAGAAGCTAATGCACATGATTTTATAAAAGAACAAATAAATGGTTATGATACTGTAATTGGAGATTATGGTAATAAATTATCTGGTGGACAAAAACAAAGACTTACAATTGCTAGGGCAATGTTAAAAAGCCCTTCTATTTTAATTTTGGATGAAGCTACTTCATCACTTGATAGTAAATCGGAGAAAAAAATTCAAGATGCAATAGATAAACTAATGCAAGGAAAAACCTCTTTGATTATTGCCCATAAGTTTTCAACAATTAAGAAGTGTGACAAAATTATACTTATTGATAAAGGTAAAATAGTTGCACAGGGAACACATGACGAACTTATTAACTCAAATTCTTCATATAAAAAAATGAATGAGCTACAAATCTAAATCTAAATCAGTTAAATTTACAGCTTAATATTCTATAATGATATTATTTTTTGGTGATCCAAAGCTAAAAGTTTTTGTAGTTGAAATTTCAGAGGAACTATCAATTGAAAATAAAAAAAAACTATCCTGGATTCTTGATACTGAAATCATAGAATCAAAAGAAATATCTTTAGAGTTTATTGGACCAAAATCTTCTATGATTACACCATGGAGTACCAATGCAGTTGAGATTACAAAAAACATGGGTTTAAAGGATATTAGTCGTATTGAAGTTTTCACAAATTATAATAGAGCTAAAAATTTTGATAAAATGATTAATCAGAAATATAAAGGTCTTTTCCAGAATATCTTTGATAATCATACAAATCCTACCAAAATTAATTTTATTAATAGTATTTCTAATTATAATGATCAACAAGGCTTAGCCCTTGATGATTTTGAAGTTAAATATTTAGAAAATTTGTCGTTAAAACTTGGAAGAAAATTATCAGACTCTGAAGTTTATGGATTTTCACAAGTTAATTCTGAACATTGTAGACATAAAATTTTTAATGGAAAATTTATTATAGATGGTCATGAAAAAAATGAAAGTTTATTTGATTTAATCAAATTAACTTCCAAAAAAAATAAAAATTCTATAGTATCAGCTTATTCTGATAATGTTGCATTTATAAATGGTCCATTAATAAATCAATTTCAACCTAGTACAGGTGAAGTGGCCAGTTATTATATTAATAAAGAAATTAAAAGTATAATTTCTTTGAAAGCTGAGACTCATAATTTTCCTACTACTGTTGAGCCATATAATGGGGCAGCTACAGGTTCTGGTGGAGAAATAAGAGATAGAGCAGCCGGGGGAACAGGTTCACTACCATTAATTGGTTCTGCTGTATACATGACTCCCTATTCAAGATTAAATGATAAAAAAATTTGGGAAAAAAATATACAGGAAAGAGATTGGAAATATCAAACACCTTCAGATATTTTAGTTAAAGCGTCAAATGGTGCTTCTGATTTTGGCAACTGCTTCGGTCAACCTCTCATAGTAGGATCATTATTTACATTTGAACACAAAGAAGGTGAGAGAATTCATTCATATGACAAAGTAATTATGCTAGCCGGAGGAGTCGGGTATGGTGAACTTAAGCAATCTATAAAAAGGAAACCAAAAAAAGGTGATACTATAGTACTTTTAGGAGGTGATAACTACAGAATTGGTATGGGGGGGGCTTCAGTGTCATCTACTGATATTGGAAGTTATGATAATTCAATAGAGCTTAATGCAGTACAAAGGTCAAATCCTGAAATGCAGAAAAGAGTTACAAATACTATTAGATCATTATTTGAAATGGATGAAAATCCAATATTATCAATTCACGACCACGGTGCAGGAGGCCACTTGAACTGTTTCTCAGAATTGGTTGAAGATATTGGAGGTGAAATATATTTGGACTCGCTACCTATGGGTGATCCATCTTTATCTTATAAAGAGCTTATAGGAAACGAGTCTCAAGAAAGAATTGGTCTAATCATAAGAGAAAAGGATTACGAAATACTAAAGAATATTGCAGAAAGAGAAAGAACACCGGTTTACAAAGTTGGAAAGATAACAGCAGATAATAAATTTAGAGTATTTGATAGAAATAATGGAATTGAAACAATTAATCTTGAAATTGATAGCCTGTTTGGTAATACTCCAAAAAAAATTATAAATGATATAACTAAGAAAATTAATTTTTCTTCAATAGAATATAATTCAAAAAATATTTATGAATATGTTGAAAATGTCTTATCAATTGAATCAGTTGCATGCAAAGATTGGCTTACAAATAAAGTTGACAGATGTGTTACTGGCAGAATTGCTCAACAACAAACAGTTGGTGAAATTCAGTTACCTCTCTCTAATTGTGGTGTTGTTTCTTTAGACTATGATAATTATAATGGGATAGCAACCTCAATAGGCCACTCTCCCATCTCAGGGCTAATCAATCCATCCATTGGAAGTATTAATTCTATTGGGGAAGCTTTAACTAATATTATTTGGGCTCCTCTTGAAAGTGGAATTGAATCAATATCAATGTCAGCAAATTGGATGTGGCCATGCGGTAATGAAGGTGAAGATTCCAGATTATATAGTGCCGTAGAGGTATGTTCAAAATTTGCAATAAAACTAGGAATTAATATACCAACTGGTAAAGATTCGTTATCGATGGTTCAGAAATATAATGATCTAAAAGTAATATCTCCCGGTACTGTTATAATATCAGCATCAGGTCATTGCAATGATATAAAAAAAGTTATCAAACCTGTACTGAATAAAAATATTGATGATCTTTATTATATCAATTTATCATTTGATGAATTCAAATTAGGAGGATCTTCTTTTGCACAAACTCAAAATAAAGTTGGATCAGATGCTCCAACAATAACAAATCCAAAAAAATTTAAAGACAGTTTTAATTTAATACAAGATTTAATTAAAACTGATAAAATTAAATCTGGGCATGACATATCTGCTGGAGGAATTATAACAACTTTACTTGAAATGTGCTTTTCTTCAAATAATATTGGGATGAATATTAATTTAACTAAACTTGGCTGTTATGATAGTACCAAATTATTTTTTTCAGAAAATCATGGAATTATTATCCAGTCTGAATCTAACTTAAAAAATTACTTTTCTAAAATTGATGTTGACTGTTTTAAGATTGGTAATATAAATCATGGTGATTTATTAACTATTAAAAATTATGATAATAATTACACATTCAATATTAAAAAATACAGAGATATTTGGTATAAAACCTCTATGGATTTTGATAAAATACAGACAAAAAATAATAAGGCATTAGAAAGATTTAATAATTATAAGAACCAACCACTTAATTTTATATTTCCAAAAGATTTTGATGGAAATATAAAATCAAATTTTAAAAAAAATGAAATTAATGCTGCAGTAATTAGAGAAAAAGGAAGTAATTCTGAAAGAGAGATGGCGTATATGATGTCTTTAGCTGGATTTAATGTTAAAGATATTCATATGACAGATATTATATCTGGAAGAGAGGATCTAAAGGATATCCAACTACTTGTTGCAGTAGGTGGATTTTCAAATTCAGATGTCCTAGGTTCGGCAAAAGGATGGGCAGGATCGTTTATTTATAATCCTCGAGCAAAAAATGCAATTAAAAGCTTCTTTGAAAGAGAGGATACACTTTCATTAGGGGTCTGTAATGGCTGTCAATTATTTATAGAGCTTGGTTTAATTAATGTTAATCATTCAGATAAACCTAAAATGAAACATAATGATTCCGGTAAATTTGAATGTGTTTTTTCAACTGTCGATATAATTAAATCTCCATCAATAATGTTAGAAGGTCTTGAAGGATCAAGATTAGGAGTCTGGTCAGCTCATGGAGAAGGTAAGTTTGATTTACCATATTCAGAAGAAAAATACTCTATAGCTGCCAAATACTCCTATGATTGTTATCCTGCAAATCCTAATGGATCAAAATTTAATACTGCAATGTTGGTATCTGATAATGGCAGACATCTTGTGATGATGCCTCATATTGAAAGATCAATTTACCCTCACAATTGGGCTTTTTATCCTGAAGACAGGAATGATAAATATTCACCATGGATAAAAGTTTTCAATAATAGCTACGATTGGCTTGTTAAGATGAATAAATAAGTTTAATTTAACATAACTGAAATTAGTTAAATTTTAATTATAAATAATTGAAAATGAATAGTTTACATTTAATAAATAAATTTGAGTATTGTAAATTTTTGAGGTTATTAAAAAGTCTAATTATTAAAAAAACGAAATTTAAGCAATAAAAAAAAGTATGTCTACAAAAAATAAAACCAAACTTAATGGCGGAGAGTTTCTATTGAAAGAAACACTTTCAAATGAAATTTTTACCCCTGAAGATTTTAGCGAGGAACAATTGATGATGAAAGAGACCATAATTGACTTTATGAATAGAGAAATATGGCCTGATAAAATGAAATATGAAGAAAAAAATTACGAATTAACTTTTCAGGCAATGAAAAAAATCGGTGAATTGGGAATTTTTGGAGTTTCTCTTGAAGAAAAATATGGCGGTATGGGTATGGACTTTATCTCAACCATGCTTGCTGTTGATTATGTTTCTGGAATATCTGGATCAGTTTCTACAGCTTATGGCGCACATACAGGTATTGCTATATTACCAATATATTTATATGGAAATGAGGAGCAGAAGCTAAAGTATTTGCCAAAATTAGCTTCAGGTGAATGGTTTGGTTCCTATTGTTTAACCGAACCAACTGCCGGTTCTGATGCAAACTCAGGAAAAACAAAAGCTATATTAAGTGATGATGGTTCACACTATAAAATATCTGGTCAAAAAATGTGGATTTCTAATGCTGGATTTGCCGATTTATTTATTGTATTTGCAAGAATTGAAAATGATAAAAACTTAACTAGCTTTATTGTCCCAAATGATTCTAAAAATGGAATCAAATTAGGTGAGGAAGAAAAGAAACTTGGAATTCACTCATCATCTACTAGGCAAGTATTTTTTTCAGATACCAAAGTTCCTATTGAAAATCTTCTTGGAGAACGAAATGGTGGTTTTAAAATAGCTATGAATGCACTTAATGTTGGTAGGATAAAACTTGGTGCAGGTAATTTAGATGCACAAAGAAGATTAATTAGTTTATCAATTGACTATGCTAACAACAGAGTTCAGTTTAAACAGCCTATATCTAACTTTGGTGCAATTAAAGAAAAATTGGCATCAATGGCCACATCATGTTATGTTGGTGAATCTGCATGCTACAGAGCTGCAAGTGATATACAATCTAAGATAGATGAGTATGAATCAATAGGTTTAACCAAACAAGAATCTGAATTAAAAGGGGTTGAAGAGTTTGCACTTGAGTGCTCTATAATAAAAGTGGCTATATCAGAAGATATGCAAATATGTGCTGATGAAGGTGTTCAAATTTTTGGTGGAATGGGATTTTCTGCAGAAGTACCTGTCGAAAGTGCCTGGAGAGATGCTAGAATTGGTAGAATATATGAAGGAACCAATGAAATAAATAGAATGCTAATAATTGGCATGTTACTAAAAAAAGCTATGAAAGGAAAACTTGATATTATGACTCCATATCAAGATATACTTAGTAACAAACAATTATCAATTGAAGAGAATTTTGATTTTTTTCAAGATGAGATTAATTTAGTTGAAAATTTTAAGAGAACATTTATTTTACTCTTAGGAAAAGCTTTTGAAAAGTTTGGATCAGAAATAGATAAGAATCAACAAGTTCTTTTAAGTCTTTCTGATATAGCAATAGAGGCCTATTTTTCTGAATCATCACTAAAAAGAACAATAAAAAATATAAATAAAACCTCAGCTGATGATCAATCTGATCAAATTAACATGACAAGATTATACATTTATGATGCACGTCAAATAATACTAAACAAATCAAATGATCTTGTTAATAGTATTATTGAAACAAAAAATCAAGATAACCTATACAATTCAATTGTAAGTAAACTCAAGTATTATAAAAATCCTAATGTGTTTAAATTAAAGACTAAAATTGCTGATAAAGTTATTTCAGAAAATAAGTACTGTTTTTAGAAATTTTAAAATCCAATTGCGTTGCCATCTTTACGTGACTCTGAGGCTCCGTAATAAACTTTATTTATATAATCAATCATTATGGCTTGATAACCTCCAAATGAACCCATATCATATATAATTTTGTGACCTTTTTTCATTAATTCACGTACTTGTTTATAATTAAATCCACTCTCTAAAGCCAACTCACCACCATCAGTCATATCTCCGCCTGTTGGTTGTTGATCAGACTGATGCCTTATTCTTGGAGCATCACCAGCCTCTTGTAGATTCATATCAAAATCTACAATATTTATTACTATTTGTGCATGACCTTGAGGCTGCATAGCCCCTCCCATTAAACCAAAACTTACAAATGGATTTCCATCTTTAGTAATAAATGCAGGTATAATTGTGTGAAAAGGTCTTTTTTTCGGAGCATATACATTAAAATGATCTTGATCTAAGGAGAAAAGCTCGCCTCTATCTTGTAACATAAATCCAAGACCTGTAGGAACCATTCCAGAGCCCATCCCTCTATAATTACTTTGAATTAAAGAAACCATGTTTCCATCGCTATCTGCTGTAGTTAGATAAATTGTATCTCCATTATCAATATCTGCAGGAAGAACTTTTATTGCAGCATTTTCAGAGCTTATCTCCTTTCTTCTCAAATTAGCATATTCTTTTGAGATTAAATAATCGACTGGAATTTTGTTAAAATCCATGTCTGCGTAATATTTTGCTCTGTCAGCATAGGCAATTTTTTTTGCTTCAACAAAGTGATGTATATATTCAGCAGAGCCAAAACCCATGGTTCTTAAATCATAGGCCTCCAATAGATTTAAAATTTGAAGAGCAGCTATCCCTTGCCCATTTGGAGGTAACTCCCAAATATCATATCCACGATAATTTGTTGAAACTGGTTCAATCCATTCAGATTTATGATTTTTAAGATCATTATAAGAGAGAAATCCTCCTTGTTTCTTAATAAAGTTTGCTATTGTATTTGCTGTTTCACCTTCATAAAAACCTTTCTTTCCATTTTTTGCAATTAATCTAAGTGTTCTAGCTAGATCAGGGTTTTTAAAAACTTGACCTTTCTTAGGAGTTGAATCATTTATATAATACGTTTCTTTGAAATTAGGATACTTTTGGTAATTATTTGAAGCAACTTTCATGTAGTATGATACTAACTCTGAAACAGGAAAACCATCCTCAGCGTATTTAATAGTTGGGCTTAAAATATCTGTCATTTTAATTTTTCCGAATTTTTCATGAAGTTCAAACCATCCATCAACACATCCTGGAACACTAACTGGAAGTGGGCCATATGCTGGTATGCTATTATAATTATTTTCCTTAAAATATTCAAGAGTAAGATTTTCTGGTGATCTTCCACTTGCATTTAGTCCATAAAGCTTTTTCTCTTTCTCTATCCATACGATTGCAAATAAATCACCTCCAATTCCATTTCCTGTAGGCTCCATTAAACCTAAAGCAGCATTTGCTGCAATTGCAGCGTCTATTGCATTTCCTCCATTTTGTAAAATATCTACTCCAATTTGACTAGCAAGAGGATGACTAGTTGCAACCATACCATTTTGAGATATAACCTCAGATCTAGTTGAGAATATTTCACCTGTAATCCTATCTTGGCTTAATGAATTCAAAGAAGAAAATACAATTGATACAAAAATTAATTTTTTCATATTAAATCTTTATAAATACAATTTAAATAAATCCTTTGTCTTTCATCCATTCATCATTATATATTTTTCCTATATACCTACTGCCAGAGTCATGCAGTAGAACAACAACAATTTCATTTTTTTTAAAATTTTCTTTTAACTGTAATAAACCTGCTATTGCGGCTCCACAGGAATTTCCAGCAAAAATTCCTTCCTCTCTAGCTAACTTTCTAGTAAAAATAGCTGCATCTTTGTCGGTTACTTTTTCAAAATGATCAATTAAACTAAAGTCAACATTTTCCGGAATAATATCTTCTCCTATGCCTTCAGTTAAGTATGGATAAATTTCTGTTTTATCAAATACTCCTGTTTCATGAAATTTTTTGAAAACCGATCCATATGTGTCAATTCCCCAAATTTTTACACTAGATTTTTTTTCTTTTAAAAATTTTCCAACACCAGATATAGTCCCTCCAGTTCCTACTCCAACAACAAAATGATCAATCCTGCCATTTGTTTGATTCCAAATTTCAGGACCGGTTGATTCATAATGTGCTACTGTATTTGAGGGATTATTATATTGATTAACGTACCATGAATTTTTAGTCTCCTCGGAAATTTTTTTAGAAACTGAGTAGTAGGATCTTGGATCACTTGCATCAACATCGGTTGGACAGACTACGACCTTTGCACCCATAGCCTTTAGCACATCAAATTTTTCTTTTGATTGCTTATCATTAGAAACACAAATTAATTTGTAACCTTTTACTATTGCAGCAATGGCAAGTCCCATTCCTGTATTACCTGAGGTTCCCTCAACAATAGTACCTCCTGATTTTAATTTTCCTTCTTTTTCAGCATCTTCTATCATTTTTAATGCCATTCTATCTTTAACTGAGTTACCGGGGTTGAAGCTTTCAACTTTAGCAAAAACATCTGATTTAATAGATTTAGTAATAGAGTTTAATTTAATTAGTGGGGTATTACCCACGGTTTCTAGAATATTGTTGAAATATTTCACTGAGAATTTATATTTATTATAGGTGTAAACTTTGATACTGAAACAAATGTAAATAATAAAGCAATTATAGCTATTAGAATAAATATAAAATTAAGCAAAAGTATATAGACTGGTTCAATAAAAAATTGGATTGAATCAATGTAATAATCGTTTGGATTTAACTTAATTATTTTAAGTTTATTTTGTAGAATTGATAATATTAAAAAGATAATATTCGCTGGTATCATCCCTTTGAAAATAATGTTAATACCTTGATATATAAAAATTTTACGAATTGAAGATTCATTTGCACCAACTGAAGTCATAATTCCTACCATTTTCACTCTCTCGAATATTAATGTAAAAATTGATATAATTAAACTTACAATGGCGACCATTAACATTAAAACAATAATAACAATGATGTTATAATCAAAAATTGAAATCCAACTGAATATATTTTCATATTTTGATTTTATTGATTTTACCGTAAGATTATTTTGTTCTAATGACTTTAACTTGGAAATAGATCTCTCAAGATCATCAATTTTGTCACTATTTTTATTAGATATTTCAATTACTGAATAATCATTTACCCCCCATTTAAAAATACTTTGAAGAGAACTTGCATTTCCAATAACATAATTGTTGTCAAAATCTGGAAAATCAGTATCAAAAATATATTTAATAGAATATGATCTTACATTTGGGATTATCTGTTTATTATTAATTTGAAAAAAAAGGATAACCTCATCTCCTTGCTTAAGATCAAATTTACTAGCCGTAAGTTCAGAAACTATGATTTCATCATTAGATAACTTATTCTTTATTTCTGAATTATTAATAAATTTATTTAGCTTTTGAAGATTATATTCATTACTTACACCCTTAAATATCATTGATTCAAAGGAACTATCATTAGAAATTAATGTAGGTTTTTCAATTATATATTCAATCTTTAAATCTGGTGAAAGCGATCTTATTTCATGATCAACTTTATTGAGATTATTTATTTTTTCTGTTCCAACTCCTCTAATATTATTTTCATATGTTGTGACAACTAGGTCAGCGCTTAAACTATATAATTTTTCCTTAATTGAAATTTGAAGACCCTTTCCAATTGATATTGAACATAAAGAGATAAATACACCAAGAAAAACAGAGATTATTGCAATTTTTATAATACGTGATGATATATTACTTTTATCGTTACTAGAGTTAAGCTTTTTATATATGAAAAAAGGAAAGTTCAAATCAAATATTTTAATCAAAAATACACTTTTATTTATTCTATTTTCTCTGATGACTCCTTCACTAGAGTCTCAAGAAATTATTCCTGGTTCTGAGAGACTAAGTTTATATATCAATAAATTAATCAATAAAAAAATAGCTGTAATTGCTAATAATACCAGCTTAATTAGAAACGGAGAATTATCAGTCCACCTTATTGACTCATTAATAAACAGGAATGTTGAAATTGAAAAAATATTTAGTCCAGAACATGGTTTTTTAGGAAATAAAGATGATGGAGAAAAGGTAGAAGACGGTTTATATAAATCCATTGAAGTAATTTCCTTATATGGAAAGAAAAGAAAAATTAGTGATGAAGATATAGAAGGTATCGATATAATAATTTTTGATATTCAAGATGTTGGGGTAAGATTTTACACTTATCTATCCACACTTCATTATGCAATGGAAGCTGCTTCTAGGACAAACAAAAAAATAATAATTTTAGATAGACCTAACCCAAATTCGTTCTATATTGATGGACCTGTTTTAGAAACTGAAAACTTAAGTTTTATTGGATTGCATCCTGTACCAATAGTTTATGGAATGACAATTGGTGAATATGGAGAAATGATAAATGGAGAAGGTTGGTTAGAAACAAAAATGAAAGCAGATTTAGAAGTAGTTAAAATTGAAAATTATAACCATAATATGAGATATATTCCTCCTGTAAGACCATCTCCAAATCTTCCTAATCTTCAGTCAATATATCTTTATCCAAGTTTAGCCTTTTTGGAAAAGACTGAAATAAGTGTTGGAAGAGGAACTGATATTCAATTTCAAATTTATGGTCATCCTGATTTTAAAAGTGATTTCAGCTTTACTCCTATGCCAAACTTTGGAAGCCAATTTCCAAAATTAAAAGGAAGATTATCTTTTGGTGAAGATCTAAGGAATTATGAAACCAAAAAAAAGATTGAACTCAAATGGTTAATTAAATCTTATGATCAAATTATTGATAAAAACAATTTTTTTAGAGGTGATTTCAATAAATTATCTGGTACTTCTAATTTAAAGAAACAAATAATCAAAGGTCTCAGTGAATCTGAAATTAGAAAGTCCTGGAATGATGGTCTTGAAAAGTTTAAAAAAATTAGAAAGAAATATTTATTATATTGAAATAATTATGAAAAAATTATCTCCATTTCATCTTGCTATTCCAGTTAAAAATTTGTCAGAATCCAAAGATTTTTATGAAAATATTCTAGGATGTAATCGCGGCAGAGAATCAAATGAGTGGGCAGATTATGATTTTTTTGGACATCAACTTGTTATTCATGTTGATCCAAATCATCAAGGAAGAGCACACCACAATGAAGTTGACGGTAAATCTGTTCCAATTCCTCATTTTGGAGTAGTTATTCCTTGGGATGAGTTTGATAAATTTGCAGAAATGTTAATTACAAATAAAATCAACTTTATAATTGATCCATACACCAGATTTAAGGGTCTTCCGGGAGAACAAAAGACTATGTTTTTTTGTGATAATTCAGGAAATGCTCTTGAGTTTAAATCATTTAAGGATATTAATATGTTATTTTCAACTAAAATATAGTTATGATTAAAGTTGGATCAAGAATTTTTGATAGATTCTTTTCAGAAAAAAATAGAAAAAAGATTGAAAGTATCACAATTTGGTCAGCTACTATTGGGTTTATTTTTCATTTATCTGTAGTACTATTAAATAAATACTCAATAATTGATATCGGTAACGAAAGTTTATTTCTTACAAATCCGATTTCTGCAATTTATACTCCATTTTCAATAATTTTATATTATGAAATTTTCTTGTTAATCTTTTTCTTACCTCGGTCTTTTACAACATCTATTCTAAAACAATTCGAGATTATTTCACTTATTATTATAAGAAGAATTTTCTATGATATACCTAAGTTAGATTTAGAATTAGACAATTGGTTTCAGAGCTCTGAAAATCTACAAATTACTTATGATTTGGTTTGCATACTGATACTCTTCTTTTTGATTTACCTTTTCAATTATGTAAAATCAAATATTCAATATAAAAAGGAGGAAAAAAATATTGATAAATTTATAGATTCAAAAAAAATAATAAGTTTAATACTAATTCCTGTTATGATTGTAATTTTTATTAATGGGATTTTTAACTGGTATACTATTGGTGTTGAAACAAATTTTGCAAGTTCATTTTATTATGTAAATGAGATATTCTACAATACTTTTTTCTCAATCCTTATTATTGCAGACGTATTCATACTGCTACTATCATTTTTATACACTGAAAGATATAGTCAGATTATGAGAAATACAGGTTTTATAATATGTACAATACTTATTAGATTATCCTTCTCTTCAACTGGTTTAACAAATCTCTTATTAATAATATCTAGTGTTCTTTTTGGACTCTTAATCCTGAAGATTTATAGTCTAATGAGTAGGATTGAGTAATTAATCAGCTATTTCACATGCCTTTAGTGTGTTTTTTAACAGCATTGAAATTGTCATTGGTCCAACACCGCCAGGAACTGGAGTTACAAAGCCAGCCTTTGATGACACACTCTTTAGGTCAACATCACCAACAATTTTGTATCCTTTTGATGAGGTATGATCTTTTACTCTAGTTATACCAACATCTATAATAGATGAACCTTCTTTTATCATATCTCCCTTAATAAATTCAGGTATGCCTATTGCAGAGATTATAATATCAGATTCTAGACATAATTTTTTAAGATCTACCGATCTACTGTGAGCTACAGTAACTGTCGAATTTCCAAAAGTTTTATTTTGACTTAGGAGAATACTAATAGGTCTTCCTACAATTTGGCTTCTTCCAATAACTAAACATTTTTTACCTTCTGTCTGTATTTTGGTTCTTTTAATTAGTTCAATAATACCAGCAGGTGTTGCTGGAAGAAATGTATCAACTCCAAGAGTCATTTTACCATAATTATTTGGATGAAAGCCATCAACGTCTTTATATGGATCCACCTCATTTAAAATCTTATCTTGATCTATATGCCCAGGCAGTGGTAATTGAACAATAAACCCGTCAATATCTTTATCCTCATTAACCTTTTTTATTTGAGATATAAGTTCTATTTCACTTATTGAGACTTTATAGCTATATAATGATGATTTAAATCCAACACTTTTACATGCTTTAATCTTGCTATTTACATATGTTTTGCTGGCACCATCATCTCCAACGAGGATTGCTGCTAAATGAGGAATTTTTAAATTATTCTTTAATCTATTTTCAACGGATAATTTTATTTCGCCCAAAAGTTGTTCAGAGATCTTTTTCCCATCAATTAATTTCATAGAATAATTTTTTCAAATATACATATTGCATAATGAAAACTATTTCATACTACTGTACATTTTTTCAATTACAATAACATGTGGAAAAGTAATAGCAGCAAGAAAAACAAAAATAATTGGCAAAATATTAAACGATTTTATGTCTATGAACCAATAAAATACACCTAAAAAAATTATAGCTAAAGAAAAGTAAGGTAATGCAGTGATTATATATTTTTTTATGTATTTGAGATTATCATTACCATAAATATACTTGACTTGATCTTTAATTGAAAGAATACTATGAAAAAAAATAAAATAAATAGAAAAACCGTAAATCAAACTGGAATTAAAGGTTAGTATATACAATAATATAAAAAATAAAATCTCTCCTAGGATGTAAATTCTGTATTTTTTTAATGACAAAGTGACTATATAAAATAAAATTAAAATAAATAGTAGTGTTTTTAAAATAGTTATATTAAGAGGTAATACATTAAAACTATCTAAGACATCATTCACAATACTAATATTATTCACAAATACTATAACAAAGAAAATTAAACCATGTAAAATAATAGGATATATTTTATTTACTTTTATATGATTAGAATCTTTTGTATTTGCCTCCCAGTGCTGCTCTCCAAAATGATAAACTGAAATTAGAATAAAGGATAATAATCCAATAGAGGGAAACAAATAGAAAAAAATTAAACCAAGAAAAACCATGCTTAAATAATATAAAAAGAAAGAAATTTGACTTTTTCGACTATCTTTTCTAGTATATTTTTGAATTATTAACAAGTCATTTGCACCGTGTATTACCCCTATTGAAAGAATAAGTAAAAATCCTATTAAATCTTGATAAACAACTGGTAATAAATAACTTAATCCAATTGCAATAATAAAAATTACTATTCTTGATTTGATAATTTTAAGCATAATTCACTGAAATATTCGCAAAAAAGATATGATTTTTTTTGAAATAATCTTTTT
>CESW01022190.1_pt1 | contig 17586 bp, 16 predicted proteins | sample 531171 | NCBI WGS metagenome assembly CESW01 (sample SAMEA2621859, study PRJEB7988) | marine metagenome | biome: marine biome (ENVO:00000447); feature: surface water layer (ENVO:00002042); material: "saline water (ENVO:00002010), including plankton (ENVO:xxxxxxxx)" | depth 5 m
GGAATGGGATCGGGTATTACCTCTTCGCTATAATCACCAGGCGGAATTCTTATACATTCATTAATTATCTTTTCAAGTAATTTTATCTAAATTTTATAAGAGTTTTCAGTGCACGAAATGCATCAATTACCTTTATTTTTTTTCCTTCATCGTAATTTCTTCCATTATAACTTATTGGAACTTCAAATATTTCATATCCTAAGTTTGAGATCTTGGAAGTAACTTCTGGACAAAACGCAAAGTCATTTTCTTCTAAATCAATAAAGTCAAAAACTTCCTTGTGAAATACTTTATAACAAGTATGAGCATCTGTAAGTTTTTGATTATTTATAAAATTTGAAATAATGGTTAAAGAATGATTTCCAAAAATTCTTATTTTCGATGTAAATCCTGATGTTTCGTATCTATTTTGATTTAATACTCTAGATCCATAAACAACTTTAGCCTTATTACTTAATATTGGCTCTAATAATTTTTTATAATCATAAGGATCGTATTCCAAATCTGCATCTTGTATAATGATTATATCACCAGACAAAAGATTTTTTGCAGTTTTAATAGCTGCTCCTTTTCCCATATTTTTATCATGAAAAAAGGTTTTAAAATTCTTTTTTAAAACAAAATTTTCTTTAATTAATTCTTTTGTGCCATCAGTTGAGCAATCATCAACTATTATTATCTCAAAAAAATCATAACCATAATTTTTTAAACTTGAAATAACTTTATCTACTAACTGTAATAACGTTTTTTTTTCATTAAAACACGGAATTATAATTGATAATTTAAATGATTTTTTATTATTCATAATTATTCTTTTAATTTCTTAATTATAAAAAACTATTTTTTTCTTAACTTCTAGCTTGTAATAAGAACAAATAAAGGGAGTATTCCGGCAAAGTCTACCTTGCCAACTATTTATTGAATTATTTTTAATATCTAGACGATAGATTTTTGCTGATTGATTGATATTTTTTTCATTGTAACAAGGTATTATTATTGTAAGCATTATATTTTATGGAACTCGTTTTATATTTTGCAAGTATTCTAATATTTTCTTTTATAATTTTTATAATTGGTAATTATATAGCATCATATCTTAAAATCGAAAATAATAACTATCAAATATCGAATTTTGCTGAGTATGGTTTATACGGAATAATTTTTGTTTCATTCTCAGCATTATTATTAAATTTTTTTACAAAATTAAGTCCTGAAATTAATTTTTATTTTTTTATCATATTTTTTTTAATTGCTTTATTTTTTATTAAAAAAAAAACTAAAGTTATAATTAAAACAATCAAATATTCTTTTATATGTGCTCTAATTACTGGATTAACTCTAATGTTTGACAACGTTAATACTCCTGATGCTGGAGTGTACCATCTTCCGTATGTAAGCATTTTAAATACAGATAAAATATCGATTGGTATAAATAATATTCAACATAGATACGGATTTATTTCAATTTTACAATATTTATCAGCAATATCTAATAATATTCTATTTTCTAAAAACGGTATAACAATTTCTCTATGTTCCTTATTCTCGATATTAATAATTTTATTTTTTAATGAATTTAAAAAAGAAAAAAATAATTTATTAAAATTTTTATCATCAATTTTTTTAATTTTCTCTCTTTATGAGTTTAATAGGTTCAGTGGACACGGTAATGATGAATTATCATTCATGATATATTTTTTATGCACATTATATTTTTTTAAAACAATAATTTATAAAAATGAAGATTATAAGAAGTTGATTTTATTAATTAGCTTTTCTATTGCTCTTAAAGCAATGTTAATTTTTGTAATTTTTTTACCTATATTTATTTATTTTATTTTAAAGCCAAAATTAAGATGGTTTTTTAATAAAGTTGTTTTTTTTAGTTGTTTATTTGTTTTATTGTGGTTCCTAAAAAATTTTCTCACAACATCTTGTTTATTATATCCAGCAGTAATAACGTGTTCAGAAAATATTACTTGGAGTAATTCGAAAAAAATTAATCCCTCAAATCCAGAAAAGGTCTCAAAATCGAGTGAAGGTGCAGCTAAAGCATGGATAGATTGGTACAAAAACAATCCGGAATACAAAGGAACAGTTTATACTTATCTTAATGACGTTAATTGGGTAAAAGTTTGGTTTAAAAATCATTTTCCAATCATTTTAAAATCTTTAGTTATATTAAATTTAATAATTATTTTTTTCATTTATGCTTATAAAAATATCTATGATGAAAAACTAAAAAAAACTATAAATTTAATATTAATTTATAATCTTATTTTAAGTTTAATTTGGTTCATTAAATTTCCTTTATATAGATATGGTTCAGGATATATAGTTACATTAAATATTTTTTGTTATCTATTCATTTGGAATAAGATTACTTTTTTTAAAAATTTAACTATTAAAGAACCAGTAAAAAAAATTGCCATGTATTTTTTTATATTCGTATCATTTTCAGTCATTATTAAACACTCGATTAGAATTATCGAAAACTTTTCTTTATCATCGCAATTTCCCAAAATTACAAATGAAGAAGAGGGTGTTGAAAAAAAATTGGGCGATTACTATTATTTAAAAAAGGGTCGTTGCTTCTATACGAAATTACCATGTACAACTGAACCGACACATGTGAAACAAATTAAAAAAATATATAGCTATAAAGTTTATATTATTGAATAAATAATACTTAATTATGAAAAATCTAAAAATATTATTAAAAAATTTAATCAATCTTATATTTTATTTTTTTTCAACTATACCATTAAAAAATAATTTAAAACTATCTCATGATAGAAAATTTGCAGATAATTTTTACTCTGAAAGCTTTAAAATTGAATACGAGTTAGATTACTCTAAGCATTTGAAAACGTTTAATCTTCCTGAAAATTCAGGGGGAATAAATATTGGAGACCAAAAAGCGATATATTTTCTTACTAAACTTTACACACCGACTAAAATTCTAGAGCTAGGGACGCATATTGGATGTTCTACAATTAATTTCTTGATGGCGTCTAAAAAAAATCAAAATTTTCAAAGCCTTACTACAATTGATATTGTAGATGTGAATAATGAAAAAATTTCAAATTGGAAAAAATATTCCTCTTCATTTTCCCCGAAAGAAATGTCTGAAAAAATAAATATGCAAAATAAAATTATATTCATCAATGACTTCACTGATAATTTTTTAAAAAAAAATAAACAAAAATATGATTTAATATTTATTGATGCTGGCCATTCTTTTAATAAAGCATATAAAGATCTGTATTTATCTCTAAATTTTTTAGAAGATAAAGGTATTATAATCATGCATGATATTTATCTGTCAGAGCATTTTAACCTTAAAAAAAGTAATTTAAATGGACCATATTTAGCTTTAAAAAAAATTACAAACAAACTTAACGTTAGAGTTCATTTGTTGCATTCTCTTCCTTGGAAAACTAAAAATGGGGGAAATTTGACCTCATTAGGTTTAATTCAATTAATAAACCTGAACAGATAAATTTAACTTTTTTTTTTTAAATATATAATCATACATGAGTATATTAGCAAAGTAACAATAAATATTATTAAATTATTATCTAAAAAAGTAATAAGTATACATGGTGTAACTAATATAAAACTAGAAAAAATGGTTGCTACTTTAATATTGTATTTATTTAATAATAAATGATGAATGTGATTACGATCACCTAAAAAAGGATTTTTTTTATTTATAATTCTTGTAGTGAAAAGTCTAATCATCTCATAACCAGGTATTGAGATTAATAAAAATACCTCATCAGCTGAAAAAATTTTTTTTTGATATAAATTGATTAATAATAAACCTGTACAAAAAGCTAATGGATAACTACCGCTATCTCCTAAAAAAGATTTTCCAGATAAATTAAAAAACAAAAATATTGCTAAAAAAGGTAAAAAATAAATACTAATATTTTGACTAAACAAATTAGTAATTATTAATAAAACAGTTATATAAATAGCAACCTGACCATTTATTCCATCAAGCATATTTATTGCCTGAGTAAAAGCGAATAAACAAAAAACACTGACAGGCAGACTATATAAATAAAATTCGATACTATAATCAATAAATTCAAACCTCAAATTCTCTAATCTTAAACTAGGATAAACAACAAGAAACAGTGTTAAAATTATTATTGTGAGAAAAAACCTTAAATTTGCTGAAATATTATTGATATCATCAATAAAGCACATGATAAATAAGGATGTAAGTAATAATAAAAATATTAAAAAGTTTGGATATAAAAATTGGAAATTAAAATTTAAAATTAGAATAAAAATTATGTTTAAAAAAAGAACTATACCACCATTATACGGGGTTGCGGCCTTATGAATTTTAAGTGCACCACTTGGAATATCAAGTAATTCGTATTTATGAAATAAATAATAAGTAATTTTAAATAAGATAATATTAGTAATTGACAAACACGCAAGTTTTAAAATCATTTAAAACTTTTAATATTGTAGTTAGATAATAACAACCCAATAATATAAAATAATAGCGACCCTCCCCAGCTACCAAAAAAATTACCATTTGGTAAAAACGGTATTAAAAAGATTAAAACTGAAAAATTTCTTGTAATAAAAAGATTGTATTCCTTAACATTTTTAGAAAGTTTTTTTAAATTACCAAAAATATAAACTAAATATTTTAATATTATAAAAAATAGTAATGAAAAACCAATTATCCCTAATTCACTAAGAATTTGTATATAATGATTATGCGGATGTGTTGTACAAGCTCTATTTTGTCGATCATCATCAAAATAAGTATATTTTTTGTTACATGCGTAATTTCTATACTGATTAGGACCAACACCTAATAATGGTTTTAGTTGAAATATTTTATACGCCGCCAGCAAATGTGCTTCATGATCGATAGAGATATAATAAATCCTTTTTTGAGTGTTCTCAGAATTCTTTTTATCAATTTTATTTGGTACTAATATTGATTGTACATTAGACTGCACTAGAATTTTTTTAGTCATCCTGTAAGAAATATTGGGGTTTAGTAAAGAAAAGGTAATAATTATTAGCATTGATAAAGTTAAAATACTGAAAACTTTTTTTTTTTCAGATTTAATAAAAAGTAAAATTGAAAATAAATAAATTAATAAAGTATAAAAAGCTGTTCGTTCTCCTGTAATAAAGACTGAAAACAAACCCAGTAATATGAAAGGGTAAAATTTTGATTTATTATCGCAACAAATAATTATTGGAATTATTATTAGCATAATTTTACTAAGAAAACTTCCAGATATTAACTCTTGATCAAAAAAACTAGATAATCTCTCAGGATCACCGTTACTAAAACCAAGAATATTTTTATTATTATAAAACTCATAAATTAAATCTATAAAAAAAACTGCAATAATTAATATTAAAATATTAAAAAGTTTTGATAAGTTTAAAAACTTTTTTTCAACTAAATAAGTTATACAAATGATTAAAATTACATACCTAAAAAAAAATAAACTTGATTTTAATGAAAATAAAATGTTGTTACTAAGTAATGAAGATCCAACCAAATATGCGCAAATTAAAAAAAATATTTTATATTTAAGTAATAAAGACAAATTTTTTTCTAAATAAAGAAAATAAAAAAAAAAAATGTTTATTAAAAAAATGTTTATGTTTGTTAAAGCTGGTCCACTAATAAAACATAAAGGAAATATTAGAACAAGAAAATTTAATATTTTAGATATTTTTTTTGCCACAGATATTTATTTATATAGTTTTGATAGCTCAATATAATTTTTACAATCTTATCAGATACATTTGTTTCTTCATAATCTCGAACTTTTTCAAGCTTAAACTTACTATTTTTCTTTAATATTTGAATGCCATTTAATATTTTTTTATAGTTTGATCCTGTCATCATAGCTGCGCCAACTTCCATTCCTTCGGGCCTTTCGTTTGTCTCTCTTAAATTTAGTGCAGGTATTCCAAGGATAGATGCCTCTTCAGTAATTGTTCCACTATCGGACATACACACAAAAGAATTTTTCATTAATTTAATATAATCAAAAAAACCAAGTGGTTTTAGAAAATATAGATCTTTATTTTGAAAATTTGATATTTTATTTAAATTTTTTTTTAACCTATAATGAGTAGAGATAAATATTTTTTTTTTGTATTTTTTTGAAATCTTTTTGAGTGAGTTGATCATTGTTTTTACATTTTTGATATCATCTACATTTTCTTCTCGATGATAAGAAACTAATATATAATCATCTTTAGATAGTTTATATTTTCGTAAAATATTAGAGCTATCAATTTGTTCTTTATAAAAATTTAAAACCTCTTTCATTGGGCTACTTAATTTGATTATTGTTTTAGGATGAATCCCCTCTTTCACAAGATACTCTTTGGCAATCTTAGAGTATGTTATGTTAACATCTGATATGTGATCAATTATTTTTCTATTAATTTCCTCAGGAACGTTTAAATCAAAACACCTATTGCCTGCTTCAAAATGAAAAATTGGTATTTTTAATTTTTTTGCGGCTATAGACGATAACCCACTATTAGTATCTCCAAGAATAAAGAGCGCGTCAGGTTTAATCTTTTTTAAAACCTCAGCGGATTTAATTATGATATTACCAATTGACTGATTGCTGTCTTTACCTGCAGCGTTCAAAAAAAAGTTAGGTTTTCTAATCTTCAGGTCTTCAAAAAATATTTTATTTAATTCATAATCATAATTTTGACCTGTATGAATAAGTTTATGTGTAAAAAATTTGTCAAATTTTTTAATAATTTGAGATAGTTTAATTATTTCAGGTCTTGTTCCTAGAATGGTGGCTATTTTAATCATTAATCAAAAAAATAATTTACTCAAGATTTTAGTTAACTCTTTTTCATCAAGTCTTTTTGTATTTGAGGAATTATAGGTTCGAAATAAATTTTTTACTCTTTTGCCTTTAAAAAAATAATTTTCAAAATTTTCATTTTTTTTATCAGTCTTAATAACATAAAAATTTTTATCATCCTTGGTTTTTAACATTTCTTCTTCCGAAACAAGAGTTTCGTGCATTTTTTCTCCATATCTTATTCCAATCTCTTTATAGTCTGATTTTGACTTTAAAATTTTTTTTAACGATTTATAAAGAGTATACATTGTGCATGCAGGTGATTTTTGAACAAGTATATCGCCATTATTTCCATCTTTAAAAGCTTTGAATACTAAATTAATTGAGTCATCTAATGACATCATAAATCTAGTCATATTTTTATTTGTAATTGTAACAATTTTATTATTTTTCATTTGATTAATAAAAAGTGGAATAACGGAGCCCCTTGAACCCATTACATTACCATATCTTGTAGCACAAATTGTAGTTTTGTTTGTATTATTGTTCAAAACTTTAGAAGTCATAATTTTTTCTGCTAAAGATTTTGTTAATCCTAAACTATTTATTGGATAAACTGCCTTATCTGTACTAAGAATAATACACTTTTTTACTCCCTTAGTGATAGATGCATTAACTATATTTTCACTACCGATTACATTTGTCTTTATAGCTTCCAATGGAAAAAATTCACAAGTAGGCACCTGTTTTAAAGCTGCAGCATGAAAAACATAGTCTACACCATCTAAAGCTTCACAAACGGTTTCAAAATTTCTAACGTCACCAATTATAAAATTTAATCTTTTATCATTGTATAGATTCCTCATATCAAATTGCTTTTTCTCATCTCTACTGAAAATTCTTAATTCTTTAAATTTAGACTTGATAATTTTTTTTACAAATGCATTACCAAAAGATCCTGTGCCACCTGTAACTAGTATTGTTTTTTTATTAAATAAATTCATCTTTTTGAATATTCTTTATAGGTGTTTAGCATTAACTTCCAACTTTTTTTATTATATCCCGAATATTTTTGAAATTTTTGTGAATTTAAAGTTCTGTTTATCTTTATTTTTTTACTTTTAATTATCTTTATTTTTTTATTAAAAATTTTACTGGTTAATTTTAATAAATTAAATTTTGATATTTTTGGACCCGAAATATGAACAACAGATCCTAGAAAGTAATTAAAAATTTTTTTATTTTTAATAAAATATTTATATAAAATCTCAGATAATTCTAGGGTTGTTAAACCAGAAAAAAAAGCTGAGCTATATCCTTTAATTTTTGTTTTTTGGGAAAAGAACCATTCCAAAAGACCTCGTTTTCTTTTTTTTGTTTCAAATCCTATAATTGACGTTCTGATATTAATGACGTTTTGAGACTTAATTTCACCTAATATTTTAGAAATACCATAATGATCTTTAGCGTCACAAAAATCTTTTTCCTTATAGTTGCCTTTCGTACCAAAAAAAACACAATCGGTACTAATATGTATTACTTTAAATTTTAACAAATGGGAATAACTTTCTAAAAATTTAGGTAATAAAGAATTAGTTTTATATATATCTTCAACACTAGAGTTGGTATTTTTAAGTTTGCCAATACAATTTATCACAATATTCGGTTTAAATTTATTAAGTATTTTTTTTAGTTCAGAAAAATTATTTACATCAATATCAAAAAAGCCTTTTTTTTTTCCAACTCCTGATAATTTACATATCTTTTCATTATTTAAATATTTATAGACTTGATGGCCCAACATCCCTGATATACCTAAAATTAAAATTTTAATTCTTTTTTCCATATTGATAAAACTTGCTTTTTTGAGAAATTGTTCTCATAAAAATTAATGGCATTTTTTTGATAATCTATTAAATCCACCTCTTTTTTAGCTTTAAAATCTACAATTGCTCTAATTAATCCTGCTTTATCATTAGCATCCACACATATTCCGCATTTTGCTGCATTAATAATTTTTTGAGCTTCACCATTAATTGAAGCAATAACTGGTTTACCAATATATAGAAAAGTTTGAAGTCTAGAGGGTATAGTTAAGTTTAGACCGTAATTATCTTCCAAAGTTAATAAAACAGCATCCGCTTCATGATTTATTATTTCAACAATCTCTTTTGAATTTACATGATCTTTTACAATTATATTATTTATTTTTTTTAATTTGACTGACTTGAGTAATTTATCCTTTTCAGATCCATCACCATAAAAATAAATAAAAATATCTTCATGATTTTTCTGTAATTCCACAGCTACATCAATAAGTAGATCTATATTTTGTGATTTACCAATATTACCTGTAAATAATAATTTGAGGTTTTGGTTTTTTACGATTTTTTGTTTAATTTGATACTCATTGCTAAAGTTTGGTAAGATTTTTAATTTATTTTTTATATTTGGTATTTCTTCATTGTAATGCTGAAGATATCCTTCTGATTGGCAAAAAATTAGATCAGATTTTTTTAAAATGGTATTTATAATTTTTTTTAGGACAGGCGCAATGTATGAATAGTATTTTTTTTCAAAATAGTTTTTTAATAATTCTGGCCAAAGATCTTGGACCCAAATAACTAATTTACAATTTTTAATAATTTTTACGTAGTATCCTAATATAATTTGCGTAACAGGTGAGGTTGCATAAACTAAGACTAAATCGAATTTTTTAGAATATAATTGAAATGGCAAAAATAAGATTCCAGAAATTATGAAAGAAATATAATTAAAAAAAAGGCCTATAAAACGACCTCTTGAAAAAGTAGGTAATTGAATAATCTTATAATCATGATTAGAAACTTTTCTTTGATGTTTTAAATCCTTTGAATTAACATAATATCCACTTGATCCAGTAACTATTGAAACATTATACTCATTTTTTTTTAAAATTTGACTAAAATCGTTTATTAAAAAATTGTCAGGCCAAAAATATTGACTAATGATTAATATATTTTTCATTAAAAAAAACCTTTTTCTCTTTCCTTAGTTCACTAATCACAATATTAAATTTTGATTTATCGAACCAGTTCCCGTTATTGAACACATAAAAATAAATTAGGTCATCACATTTTTTTGTTTCAATTGTGTTTTTTTTTAAACATTCTTTAATTGCCAATGTTTTATTATACCTTACTGTTTGCCAGTAAGTGCCTAAATAAGGTGAAAAATATCCTGTAACAAATAATACAAAAGAAACAAAAATAGATAAATACCTCAAAAGAAATCTTTTTTTAATTTCATGAAAAAAATAATTCCAAAAACCAATTTGAAATATAATCGAAATAATTGAAAATCTTACTTCCATAGAGTCAAAAATTCTGAAGAACGCAATTTGAGTTGATGCTAAAATACCTAAAGTTATCAAATAATTTTCATTCAAAAATTTGATTATTGATTTTTTTTTTAACTTATTATTTTTAATAAATAAAATTATTATCAGACATACTTGAATAAAGCCAATTACAAAACTTACAGGGGCAAAACTTTTAATGATTGGGAAATAAATCGAAGAGAGATTTGAAAATAAAGTAAAAAAAAATGGTAAAAAATCAAATTTGATTATCAGTAATTTTAAATTAATAACAGACGAAGTGATTGAATTGTAATCACCAACAAATTTTTCAGACAAAAAATATGTTGTGTAGAATATTAAAAAATAAAATAATAAATAAATAATATTTATCTTTTTATTTTCTTTGATTATTAGATATATAGTTAGGAATATTGGAATAACAATATGTAATCCGAAGTTTAATATATTACATAAAATTAAAAATAATACCTTATATGAAATTCTTTCATTTGACTTATTGTAAGCTTCGATAAAAAAAACTAATAATAAAAAAGATAATATCCATACAATATTAAAAGATTGAGTAATTAAAGGAAATAATCTACCTGAAAAAAGTAGAGAAACTAAAATAAGAAAATAATAATTATTTTTAATTTTGATTAAATTGTAAATTTTAAAAAATAAGAAAATCAAAAGTACAAAACTTATATAATCAGTAATTTTAAAGTTTAAGTTCAAGTAATAATCATTTAGAAAAAATAATATTCTACTAAAGAAAATAAAATGATTATTATCCTGAATTAAAAAAAACTTAATTATATTTCCATCAAATTTATTCAAAAGGTAAATATTATTCCAGTCGTCTTGAACAGGTAAATTTGTAGATAATAAAAAAATATTTGAAAGAAAAATACTAAAAAAAATGCAAAAAATTAGTACTTTGAAGTTTTTTTTAATCATTAAAAAAGTGATATTTTTTTTTTAAAGATTTGATTGTAAAATATGTGATCAAAAATATTAGAAAAAAAATAGCAATAAATTGTTTGTATTTATCGATCACTATTTTACAAAATGATGGGAATGTCATCTTAAATCTTTCACACTTTAAAAGCTCTAATTTTTTTTTTTTATCATTTTGTATACCAGAGTATCTTTTTAGAATCGCAAATGTTTGGTTTATAGTATTTTTACAAAAAATTTCTGCTTTTGTATTTATGTCTTGACATTTACCATAACCTTTTTCATCTGCCTTAAGATTTATCATTAAAGCAGCTGTAATTAGAATTATAAAAAAAAGATTTTTCAATTTACAATATTCTTGGTTTGGGTAGAGGTATGATAAATTTGCCTTTATAACCCTTTTTTTTCAATATTTTTATTAAATCTTTATAGATATGCCACGAAAAGATAACCGCAAAATCAGGCTGATCTTTTATTATAAAATCTTCATTAATTACTTTTATTTTCGTTCCAGGAATAAACTTGCCGATTTTTAATGAACCTTTTTTTTCACATATATAACTTACAATATTTTCATCAATGCCTAAATAGTTGATCATCGTACTAGCCCTAGAGGGAGCACTTATACCAACTATCTTTTTATTTTTTAAAATAAGTTTTGAAATTAGATACCAAAAATTTACTTTAGACTTGAGAACTCTTTTTTTAAAATTTAACAATTCTTTTTGCAATTTTAACCCAGAACTCTCCTCTTTAAAGAGTTTTTTTGCATTTTTTGTTAATTCTTTTTTATTTTTTGATACGTATATTCTTATTGATCCTCCATGAGTTGGTATTTTTTTAGCATCAAATATATTTAGGTTATATTTTTTAAATAAATATTTTTGTGAATTGATTGAATAATATCTGAGATGTTCGTGATAAATAGTGTCATATTGGATTGTGTCTAAAAAACTTTTTAAATAATGTGACTCGTTCACAAATATTCCGTCATCATGAATTAAATTCATAATTCCTTTTAAAACATCATGAACATTATCAATATGAGCAAAAACATTTGCTGCTGTAATAACTTTAAATTTGCCGTACTTTTTTTTTATTTTTTTTGATAACGCATAACTAAAAGGTTTCTGAATAGTTTTAATGCCATTTTTGATAGATATCTTAGCTATATCTGTTGGCTCAACCCCAAGACGTAAATAATTTTTTTTAAATGACTTTAATAACGTACCATCATTAGAACCAATATCTAATATTTTATCCCCTGAGTTTAATATATTTAATTTTTCAATATCATTGCTTAGATCTTTAAAATTATCGATAAGAATTTTAGTTGTGCCTGATCTATAAGCATAATTTAAAGGAAATATCTTATTTGTATCTATTTTTGTATCTAATTGTACAAGGCTACATCTTTTACAGAAGTTTATTTTTAATGGATATGTTTCTGTAAGCACTCTTTGATCAGATATTTTAGGGAAATCATTCACAGTTGGCTGATAACCAAGATCAAAAATATTATTTAACTTTTTAGAATTGCATATTTGACAAGTTAAATATTTAAAATTTTTCAAATTATTTTTTTTCATCTAGAATAAGCTTAAGCCCTTTAATTAAATCTATCTTTGGCTTAAATCCAAATTTTTTAATTTTACTTATATCAGGACACCTTCTAATGGTTCCTCCCTGTTTTAACTTAGATGTTTTGATTAAATTATCTTTTTTTAATATTTTTAATAAAGTCTTTGCGACATATTTGATTCTAACTTCTTCATTGGTTCCGATATTATAAATGTTGAGATGTTTGCCTTTTTTAATTAAAATTCTAAGTGCTCTTACAAAATCATCAATATGAATAAAAGATCTTGTTTCGTTGCCTGAGCCTTGAATAACTAGCTTATTATTTGATTTTAATTTTCTAATCTTCTTTATTAATTCAGGTATAACATGCTCCTGGCCCATATCTGCTCCATAGACATTATGCGGTCGAAAAATAATAAGTTTTTTAAAAAATTTTTTACCATAGTGTAAACCAACTAATTCTGTTAAAATTTTTCCTCCACCATATGAATATCTTGGGTTATAAATATCTGGTATTTTAATCATCTCTTGTTCTGAAGTGGGTATTTTATTTGGAGTCTGGTAAACTTCAGAACTTGATGCCAAAATTAGGTTTTTAATTTTAAACTTAATGCACCCATCTATTATGTTCATTAGTCCTTTTATAGCTACATCTAAAATTTCATGGGGCTTTGTATAAAAATACTTTGTACCATTTATATACGCCAGATGAATAACAGTGTCGTGTCCTTTTAAAAAGTATAATACTTTCTTCTTGTCTCTAATATCAGCTTTAAAATATTTTAAATTTTTATTGCGTATGTCTAATCGTTTAATATTACCTCTTGAATTATTATCAATAACTGAAACTTTATAATTTTTTATTAAATCATTAACAATTGAAGATCCAATAAACCCCGTTCCACCCGTAACAAGAATCTTTTTCATTCTAATCCCAGATATTAATTACAATTTTATCTTTTCTAAACTTTATTTTTTTATAGTTTTTGTGTGGAACACAAACTATAATTACATCGCATTTTAAAACTTTACTGATACTTACCAATGATTTATCATTTTTTATATAAGGATCGTTACAATATATTTTTTTTGATTTTGTTTCTAATAATTTTTTTAATTTAAAACTAAGAGATGACCTTGTATCATCAATATTAGCTTTAAAAGCCATACCTAATAATCCTACTGTCTTATTTTTTAAACTTGTCATTTTTTCGATTTTTTTTATTAAATAAAGTATTAAACCCTCATTGATTAACATCGCATTAAAACCTAGTGTAAAGTTGTTTTGGGCAAAAGAAACTAATTGCATCGTATCTTTAAACAAACAAGGTCCTGCTGCAAAACCAGGGGAAGGTAAACTTTCAGCTCTAGGATAACTTAATGTCATAGCTTTTCTGATATTTCTAAAATCTAGGTTAAATTCATCGGCTAACATAAAAAATTGGTTTGCAATTGCAAATTGAATGTATCTAAATGCGTTGGAAAATAACTTTGTTAATTCGGCCTCTTTTGGGCTTGTAAAAATTATCTTTTTGGTAATTTTTTTAAAATAATTTGCAGATCTTACGTTAGCTTCCTTAGTAGTACCTGCAATTATTTGTGGTATTGAACTAATTTCTTCAAAAGTTTTTCCTTGTACAACACGCTCTAAGCAAAACGAAACATGTACTTTCCTCTTTTTGGATTGGTTAAGATAGTTGCTTAACCATTCGGTTGTGCCAGGTGAAACTGTAGATCTAAGCATTATTAAAGACCCATGTGATATATAATCAGATAAATCCTTAATACATTTTTTTAACAAGTTAGTGGTTGGGTTTAAGAATTTATCTACAGGTGTGCCAATTGTTATTATAAAATCACCTTCTTTCATTTTGAAAATCGGTTTTTCAGTTAAAGTAAGTCTCTTTGATTTAATTGCTTTTTTCAACTCCTGATCTCCATTATTTTCTAGAAAAGGCATTTGCCCTTTTTTAATGTCATTAAATATTTTTTTATTTATATCATAGGCAATTACATCATAACCTTTGTTACATAATATAATTGACAGTGGTAATCCTATGTGACCACAACCACCGACGACTGTAATAATTTTTTTTTTCATTTTAAAAATATTTTTTACTTATAAAATTTGGTATTATTGCAATCAAACATAATTTCAAATATTCCAATGCCCAGCTGCCTATCTTAAATCTACTTTGACCTTTTTTTCTTTCTTTCCATAATGCCGGAAATTCTAAAATTTTATAACCTTTCTTGTGGCCTTTTATCAAATATTCTAGGCTATATGTAAAACCTTTTTTAGTTTTTATATTAATATTACTAACTGTTTTTTTTGAAAATATTCTAAAACCATTTGTAGCGTCAGATGTTGGCAAATTTCCAATAAATTTAAAATAAAAATTTACAATTCTCATTATAATTGTTTTTACAAAAGGACCATTTTCCATATTTCCTCCAGGTATAAATCGGGACATACAAATTATTTCTGGATATTCTTTTTTGATTATTTCAAATACTTTAGGAAAATTTTTAATATTGTAATCATCATCAGCAGGTAAAATAATTACATAATCGAATTTTTTCTTATATTTTATTCCAGCCATTACAGCTGCATGCGGTCCAGATACCCCTGTGTTTTTAACATAAATTATATTTAGAATATTTTTAAATTTTGAGCTATTAATTGACGACAATGTATTATCATCATCAAAATCATAGCAAATTAATATTGTGATTTCTGCGTATTTTTTAATTTTATCAATTTCTTCTAAAGTTAATAATATATTTTCACCCTCATTATAAACTGGAATTACTATTGATACTTGCATAATTAAATCTTTTCCAAAATTTTATGACAATCAAAACCTAATTTAACATTATACAAATTATCACTTTTGCCAATTGTAAATTTACAAAATGAATTAAATAAGTTTATAAAAGGTTTCGTTCTATCATTTGAAATTGCTTGAAAAAATTCGATATTCTTAGTTTTTTTAATTTTGTCATATTTAATAATCTTATAACCAGAATGATAATTCTGACCTGTGTTAACCATCAAAATTTTAAAATTTTTATATTGAATTATAAAATTAAAATAATTTTTTTTAGTATCATTATAACAATAAGAGATAACGATATTAGTTTTATTCTTAGTGCTTAAAAATATTTTTTTTTTTCTACTTTTTCCTAGAACTTTTAAATTTTTAAAACTAAAAACAAAAATTGAAATTAAATGTATTATAAAATTGTTTTCTAGCCCACCTCCTTCCTTAGATTGATTTTTCCAACTTCTATTATTTGTTCTTTTTGGTATTTTCCAAATAACCTTAATATCCTTCTTATAATTATTTATCAAATATGTATTAATCAAATATTTAAATGGGACACTAGTTAAAAAATTCAAATCAATTGCATGGTTGTTAATTCTTTTACCTAGGAGTTTTTTTAGTTTGTTGACCTGTCTAATATTTATACCAAGTGGTTTTTCAAATATTATTGGGATCTTAAATTTGTTAATTTTTTTGGCATACTCGTATTGAAACCTAGGTGGTACAGCTATTATAAAAAGATTAATTTTTTTTTTTAAAATAAAATCTTCTAATTTAGGGCAAATAAATTTTTTTTTTTCTTTTAAATCTACATAAGTGTCATCAGAATATTTTAAAAAAACATTTTTAATATAAATAGACTTTTTTAAAGCCTCACAAATCACATTTCTTCCATATGAGGAGCCTATAATACATACGTTTTTTTTCAAAATTTTCTCTCTATTGTTTTATCAATGATATTTTTGAACTTTTCTTCATTAAATGTCATTTTATTATAAAATAAAATTTTTTGTGAAAATTTATAACACTTGTCATTTATCGTATTTTTATAAAAACAATCTTCAATCAATTTAGATTTATAAGCTCTATTTATTTGCCAGTGAAAACCCAGGTATGGACTAAAAAAATTAAGCAAAATAATTAATGAAAAAATATAGCTTATCAAAGTTTTATTTTTAATTTTTTTTATTTTTAAAAATTCAATTATAAAACCAATTTGAAAAAACATCGTACCAAGCACATACCTAGGAGAAATACTGTTATATAATTCAGGTCTAAAAATTGAAGTTAATAAACAAAAGATTATTCCAAACAAAATAAAGTTGTTATTTAAAATATTTTTCATATCTAATCGAAAAATGAATTTCATAATTAAAAATTGAAGTACTCCTATTATGAAACCCAAATAAACCAAAGACTTTATCCATGGTAAATAAAAATTTCCCAATAATGAGAAAAAATTAAATATTATCAATGGAAGTTTTTTATATATGTCAAACAAGATTAAGTTTGAAGTTCCTTCTGTAAAAAATAAATAAATTGAAACTAATAAAATTGAATTTATGAAATAAAGATTATCATTTTTGTTATTACTTTTTAAAAATTTTTTAAATAAAAATCTTATTATTAAAAAAAAGCATAATATTAAACCAAAACTAAAATTAAAAAAATTTAAATACAAAAATATTAAACTTAATTTAAAATTTTTTTCATAAAAGTAAAAAAATATTGAAGTTAAAAATAAACTTAAAAACCATATTATATTTATAGGTTGTGAAATACTCACAAAAATTTTTGGTGAAAAAATAATAATCAAAAATAAGAAGAAAAATTTTTTTTCAAATTTGTATTGATTAATTGTTTTAATTATTATTAAAAAGCTGAAAATTATTAAAGCCAAAGATAAAAAAGAATAGATTGTCGGGTTATAATTAAGATAATTAATATCTAAAAAAAATAAAAACTTAGTAAATACAATAAAATGACTATTAAATTTGTAAAAAATATTTTTTAGACCATTTTCCTCTAGGTCTTTTATAAT
>CESW01006803.1_pt1 | contig 17532 bp, 15 predicted proteins | sample 531171 | NCBI WGS metagenome assembly CESW01 (sample SAMEA2621859, study PRJEB7988) | marine metagenome | biome: marine biome (ENVO:00000447); feature: surface water layer (ENVO:00002042); material: "saline water (ENVO:00002010), including plankton (ENVO:xxxxxxxx)" | depth 5 m
GATATGAGTTGGTTGAATTCAAAATATGGAAATACGAAGGAAGAGATTAAACCTCAAGTTGATAAGTACACAATCAATGATAATGATATAATTGTATTAGCAGAGGGAAGACTTGTAAATTTAGGTTGTGCAACTGGCCATCCGAGTTTTGTCATGAGTAACTCGTTTGCTAACCAAGTTTTAGCACAACTGGAATTGTGGAAAAACTACAGAAGTTATGAAAACAAGGTCTACGTTCTTCCAAAATATTTAGACGAAAAGGTAGCAATGTTGCATTTAGAAAAGCTTGGTGTAGAACTTGAGGAACTCAATTCTGAACAAGCTGAATATATTGGTGTAGACGTTAAGGGACCTTTTAAAAACGACTCATACAAATACTAAAAATGAAAAAGCCAACAATTGGTATTATTGGAAATGGTTTTGTCGGTGAAGCTCAAGCATTTGCGTTTTCGTCTGTAAGTAACATAAAGATTTATGATGTTGATCCATTAAAATCAACTCACTCCTTAAATGAAACTCATGACTCTGATTTTGTTTTTGTTTGTGTACCAACCCCTATGTATAAAGACGGAAATCAAAACTTAAATTTTGTTCAGGAGGTTTTTAAACACGCTAATGAAAAACCTATTTACATATTAAAATCGACCGTTCTACCTGGAACAACTGAAAAATTAAATCAAAATTACAGTCAACTCAAAATAGTTTTTTCACCTGAGTTTTTAACAGAAAGAACATCAAAGCTAGATATGTTAACACAGAACAGGATCATTCTTGGGGGAAAAAAGAGTTTAACAAGTCGTGTAAAAAAAATTTATGAGTTAAGATTTAAAAACAAGAATATAATTGAAACCGACTCTAAAACTTCTGAGTTGATAAAGTACATGAATAATACTTTTTTTGCTACTAAAGTTTCCATTATGAATGAATTCAAGCTTGTATCCGATAAAATTGGTGCAAATTGGGAGGATGCATTAAATGGTTTTGCATCAGATGGTAGAATTGGAGATAGTCATCTCAATGTTCCCGGTCATGATGGGCATCTTGGTTATGGTGGAAAGTGTTTCCCAAAAGATGTAAATGCATTTATTTTATATGCCAAAAACTTAGATATTGAACTCGATACAATCCAAGGTGGCTGGAATACTAATTTAAAAGTTAGAAAAAATCGAGAATGGGAGTAAATAATTCCATTCCAATATTAAATACAAGATTTGTTAAAGGCAATGAAAATATTATTGTTCAGAAAATTATTAGTTCAATTAATTTCAAGTTAAGTACTAAAAAAATTTGTGTCATTTGTATTTCTGGTGGTACATCTCCCTTAATTGTACTAAAGCACTTGTTTAAAAAAGAATTAGACTGGAACAGAATTTATTTTTTTTTAACAGATGAAAGAATTGTTAAAAATAATAGTATTCATTCAAATTTTAAAAAAATCACTAATTGCATTAATAATAAAAAAATTAATCTCTTTCAATTATATAATTACAATCTATCAGTAAAAAAAAATATAATTAATTACCAGAATCACATAGATAACTTTATTTTTAAAAAAAATAAAGCAGCTATTGATTTGTTAATCTTGGGTTTTGGTAAGGACGGTCACATTGCATCCATATTTCCAGATCAAGATAGTCTAGTTTGCTCTAAATCACTTATTTTAAACAACCAAAATATCAATAGTTTTAAAAGGATTTCTATGAATATGAAAATATTAAAATCATCAGATCGAACATTCATACTTTCTTACGGTAGAAAAAAGTTTGATTTAATTAGTAAAGGTTTAAATGATAATTTACCAATATTTAAGTTCATTAATGGACAAAAAAATGTAGAGTGGTTTTATCAAATTTAATAATGAGTAATAGTAAAACAAAAATTATTGCCTTACTTCCGATGAAAGGAAATTCAGTTAGAGTTAAGAATAAAAATCTCAAGTCATTTTCTGGAAAACCATTGTATCATGTCATTCTCAACAAATTATTAACTTGTGAATTTATAGATATAGTAATTATTAATACAGATTCTAAAAAAATTAAAGAGGATATAATGAATAATTTTTCAACTAATAGAGTAAAAATACATGATAGAAATATAAAATTAGTTGGTGATTTGGTTTCAATGAATAAAATCATTGAATATGATTTAAAAAATTCTGATGCAAACATTTACATTCAAACACACAGCACAAACCCTTTAATAAAAACTAAAACTTTAGCGGATGCAATTAAACTTTTCATGTCTAGAAAAAACAAGAATGATGAAGAATATGACTCAATATTTTCTGTCAACAAGGTTCAAACAAGATTTTATGATTCCGATTGTAAACCTATCAACCATGATAAAATGAAATTAATTAGAACACAAGACCTTCCACCATTTTATGAAGAAAACTCTTGTTTTTATATTTTCTCAAAAAAGTCTTTTTTGGAATCTGGTTGTAAGAGAATCGGTTTAAGACCCAAAATGTTTGAAATTTCAAAAATTGAATCAACTGACATTGATAATCCAGATGATTTTGTTATTGCTGAATCAATTTATAAAACTTTACAAAAATGAAAATTATAAAAAAGAATAATTTTAATTCAACTTTGAAAGAAAAATTAAATAAAAATGAATTGACAATAGGATCATGGATAACAATTCCATCCTGTGAGATAGTTGAAGTTATGCGAACTGCTAAATTTGAGTGGCTTGTTATTGATCTTGAGCACACTTCAATAAACATAGATCAATGTAAGAGTTTAATAAGAACAATACAGGGTGAGGGAATGCAATCTCTAGTTAGAGTTTCTTCAAATAGCGAGGTTGTAATTAAAAGAGTTTTAGATTCTGGTGCCAATGGAGTAATTGTTCCAATGATCAAAAATAAAAATGATGCTATGAAAGCCTTATCTTATGCGAAATATCCACCTTACGGTAAAAGAGGAGTTGGATTGTCAAGAGCTCAAAAATACGGAACTGGATTTAATGAGTATAAAGAATGGATAAAAAATGAAGTAGTTGTTATTGCACAAATTGAACATATAGAATCAGTAAAAAATATAGACGAAATATTATCTGTTGAAGGAATTGACGGATATTTAATTGGTCCATACGATTTATCAGCTTCAATGGGGTATCCAGGTGAGTACAATAGAAAAGAAGTCAAGTCAGTATTGAAAAATTTAGAAAAATCAATAAAAAAATCTAAGAAGTCATTAGGTTTTCATGTGATAGAGACAGATAACAAATTTATAATTGAAAAAATAAAAAAAGGTTATAATTTAATTGCCTACAGTATAGATTTTCTTTTTTTGGGAGACATGGTTAGAAATGAAATGTCACAATTAAGTAAAAAATTAAAATGAAAAAAATCTTAGTTTTTGGTGGATCAGGTTTTCTAGGAACCTACGTAGTTAAAGATCTTTTAAATCGAGGTTACAGTGTCGTTATTTGTGATTTAAAACAACCAAGTAAATCCTTCAATAATATTTTGAAAAATAAAAATTCTAAATTAATTTTTGAAAAGTGTGACTTAGAAAATTTAAATGACTTAAATAATGTGTTTTCAAATTATAAATTCGAGTATGTATTTCATTTTGGGGGTATTGCAGATTTAGACTCTGCAATTAAATATCCTATGAAATCTTTTAAAATCAATACATTATCAACATTAAACATCCTTGATATTTGTGTTAAAAAACAGATAAAGAAAATCATTTATGCATCTAGTGCTTATGCAACAAGTATAAAAGGTTCATTTTATGGAATAAGCAAACTTACGTCTGAAAAACTTATAGAAGAATATCACAAAAAATATAATTTGAATTATACAATTTTGAGATATGGATCTGTTTATTCTGAAATTGATTATAAAAATAATTATATCTACAATTTAATCCGCAGTGCTTTAAAAACCGGGAAAATTATTCATAACGGTGATGGTGAGGAAAAAAGAGAATATATTCATGCAGAGGATGCCGCAAAACTTTCTGTTGATATTATAGAGTCTGATAGTTATGATAATCAGTGCTTTGTATTAACTGGTATTGAGCAAATAAAGAGGTCAGATTTATTCAAAATGATTCAAGAGGTTTCTGGTAAAAAGATAGACATAAAGTTAAACCCTGATGGTCATACTAATCATTATAAATACACACCTTATAATTTTGAACCATCAATAGCAAAAAAAATTATATCTAATCCACAAATTGACTTAGGTCAGGGGATTTTTATGTGTGTTAAAAAGGCCTATGAAAATCAAATAAATGACTAGGTCTGATTTAAATATTAAAAATATTGACTCAATTATTTTTGACTTTGACGGTGTAATTCTAGATTCATTAGATGCAAAAACAGACGCATACTATTCGATGTATAAGAAATATGGTAATGACATTGCAAAAAAGGTAAAAAAATATCATGTTGAAAATGGTGGTGTTTCTCGTTTTGAGAAATTTAAATTTTGGCACAAAGAGTATTTAAATATTGATTTAACTGAAACGCAAATAAAAAAACTATCAAATCAATATTCAAAAATGGTACTGAAAAAAGTTTTAAAATCTGAAGAGGTTAAAGGATCAGTAAATTTTATCAGAAATTATTATAGAAATTTTAAATTTTTTATTGTTTCTGGGACACCAGATTATGAAATTAAATTAATAGTAAAAAAACTAAATCTCAACTCATATTTTCATGAAGTTTTAGGTTCGCCTAATAATAAAAATTTTTGGTGTGATTTTTTGATAAAAAAATATAATCTAAATACGAAAAGAACTATTTTTATTGGTGATGCGAAATCAGATTTTTATGCTGCTCAGAAATTTGGCATTAATTTTTGTTTAAGAAAAACAATCTACAATTATAACTTTTTTAAGAAGAAAAATTGTTTAAAGTTTGAAAATTTCATTGAACTTAAAATGAAATTAAAATTTCCTCAACCAAACGTACTAATCACTTCTACATCTTTTCAAGATAGCCCAGGCCGACACAAAGAATTTTTAACAGAGTTAAATTGGAAACTTAGTTATCTCAGAGGACCCCTTCAGGAAAAAGAAATAATTAGTCATGTTAGTAAATATGATGTTATTATTTGTGGAGATGATGAATATACTGAGAATGTGATTAAAAAAGGTTTTAAAGGTAAATTAAAAGTCCTGTCTAAATATGGTGTTGGCCTAGACAAAATCAATTTGGATGCTGCTGAAAAATATAACATTCCTGTTAAAAACTGTCCTGGCATTAATCAAGTTTCAGTTGCCGAACATGTTTTTGCGCTAATTCTTGCTTATGAAAAGAATATTTACGTTCAAAATCAGGATGTTCAAAATTACAAATGGAATAGAAAAGTTGGTAATCAAATTGACAATAAAACCATTGGAATAATTGGTTTTGGTTCAATAGGTCAAGAAGTTGCAAGAATCAGTAAAGCTTTTAACCTAAATGTTTTAGTTTATGACCCCTATGTAAACAATAATAAACTTTTAAAAAAACTCGATGTAAAAAAATTAAATGATTTAAATGGAGTTTTAATAAAAAGCGATTATATAACTCTACATACTCCCCTAAATTCAAAAACTAAAAATATAATTAATAATAAATCTTTAAGCTTTGTTAATAAAAATTCAATTTTAATTAATACCGCAAGAGCGGGCTTAGTTGATGCCAATTCCATAGTGTCTGCCTTAAATAATGGAAAACTACGTGGATATTTAACAGATGTTCTTGATAGGGAACCAGTATTCGAAGGTGAACAATTAGTTGGTAACAATAAAGTGATTATTACTCCACATGTTGGTTCAAGAACTTATCAAAATATTGAAAATCAGGGTCTAAAAGCAATTCATAATGCAATTTCATTACTTGAGTAAAAGCTGGATAAATAAATTTAGATCTAGCCTTTTACTAAAAAATAGTGTTATTAGTTTAGTATTTCAAGTTATACCAATTACAATAGCAATTATATTTATTCCTATCAATATTTTACATTTAGGATTAGAACTGTGGGGGCTTTACAGTTTGGCTATCACCTTATTTTTTTTAGTTATGTATTTGAATTTTGGTATAGGTCCATCTGTCAATCGGCTTGTTTCCGAATACAGATCTAAAATGAACTTTGTAAGCGAAAAAAATTTAGTACACACATCATTTTTTATAAGCTTATTGTTGTGTTTTTTACTTTATATTTTTTTTAAAATTTTAGATGAGACTATTGTTTATTTTATTTTTTCTGAATCAGATTTTACAAAATACGAATCGGGAATTAGGGAGCTTTTTAATTATATTTATATTGGAAGCTGCATTTATTTACAAATTAATTTTTTTAGAAATGTTATTGAAGGCCAACAATTATTTTTATTCGTTTCTTTTACTAGAGCTATTTTTGCCTCTTTTTTAATTATTTCTCCTTTACTAACAAGTAAAGAACTCATTAATTTTTCGGGTTTATATATAAATATTTTACTTTCAATTATAATTAGTCTTTATTTTATAATTTTTATAAAGGACTACGGATTTCCAAATATTAAAAAATTTTCAAATATTCAGTTTAAAAAAATAATTTACCAAGGTTCCTTAATTTCTTTACATTCCTTTTTTAATCCAATCTTTATATTTTTAGACAGGTATGTAATTAGTTCTTTACTAGGTTTATTTTTTGTAGGAATATATACTAGTTTTTATGATATTATTTCAAGACTAACAATTATATCATCTTCAATCTCATCAGCTTTATTTCCATCTGCATCCTCAAATATTGAAAACAAATCTAAATTAAAAGATTCGGTATTTTTCTCATTGTTTTTAACCTCAATTCTAACTGCAATTCCGACTATAATTTTATTGATTTATGGCCCGCAAATTATAAGTATTTGGTTAAAACAAGACTATCCCATTGAATACTCATATTTAATAAGAATATTATGTTCTGCTTACTTTATTCAAGGTTTAAATTTAGTCCTATTAAAGACTATGCAAGCCACAAAAAATTTTAAATTTCCAGTTTATTTGTCATTAGTGTTGTCAATTTTTTATGTACCGTCTTTATTTTTCTCAATAAAATTTTTTGGTATTACTGGAGCTGGTTTAATTTTTTTAATAAAAAATATTATTGAATTTTGCTTAAGCATTATTTTCTTTAAAAGAAGAATAGTATGATTTTAGCTGTTTTTTTTCTACTATCTTTTCTTTTTTTTTCAAAAAGAAAATCCGTTGTAATTGTATATTTAATAATACTTACACTTAATTTTGTTCATTATAATATTTCTTTAAGTTACGAAAAGAAAGGTCTATCAATATTTACAAAAGATTTATTAGATGATGAAATAGTATATGCCAAGATCCCATCTAATTTGGCTCAAAACTATGATATTAATGTTTTTGATTATAATAAATACATTAGCCATGCCAGTATACTACAAGTTCGAGAGTCCGGGTATTTAAGTCTAAATGGTGTTAGAGTATCATATGTATCATTCATAATTTTCAAAATTTTTGGTTCCAACTTTTTTACTTTAAAAATTTTAATTTCATTTGTATTTACACTTCTTTTCATCGAAATAAAAAAGTTGTTTTTGCATTTAGGTGTCACAAATTATTTGTCCCTAAAATATTCATTACTGACTATTTTAATACCTAACTTGATTATTAGAGCATTACAAATTGAAAAAGATATTTTTTTAATATACTTAAGCATTTGGACAATCAATTACATTTTAGAAAATAGAAAGATTTTTAGACTTCAATTTCTTGTTAAGATTATTCTACTATTTGTTTTAAGAACTTATTTAGCTGTTATATTAATTCTTTCAAAAAATATTTTTTATAAAAAATTTTTTGTTAGTAAATCCATTTTACTTCAATTTATTATATCATTAATAATATTTATTTTTTCAATTTCAAGTCTAAGAATCCTAAACCCTGAAATTTTTCAATATTTAGTTTCTGTAAAAAGTTATTCCGTTTTGAATGGTTACACTGGGATTATTGATGTTAGTTATGAGACTACGTCTGATATTATAAATACATTTATGATTTCACTGTATTATTTTTTCTTATCGCCAATTTCCGTATACGCTATTGAAGGAAGTTTTTTATGGAAAATTTTAATTTTGGAACCATTATTATTTTTTCTAATCCCTATTTTTCTTATTTTCTATAATAGAAAATTTTTAGATAAAAAAAGCCTCTATTGTATTTCTATCGCAATTTTAGTGTCATTAACAACCCTATCATTTGAAAGTCACTTTACTTCCACTATGAGAAAAAGATTAATTCCATATATTCTTATTACAGCTGTCGGTTTATCAAATCATCACAAAAGACAATTTTCCAAAATTTATGAATACAAAAAATAAAAAGGCAGTTATTTTTTTTGAAAACTATGAGTCAAGTTGGAGTAGGTACCCAAAATCCATTTCGGATAATTTTGTGGATATTGATTGTTTTTTTGCATATAATATAAAGTCAAATGGCAGTTCCAAGCTAAATTTTAAAGACACTTTTCATTATTACGGTAACATCAAAAAAATTTATAAAGTTTTAGATAAATACAGACATTTAATTGTTGTAATTATGTCCTACAGACCAATTGATTTAATATTTACTACTCACTTAAAATTACATTTTAAAAATCTAATTTCAGTTTCAGTTCAGCATGGCGTATACTCAAAAAAATTAAGAAAAACTTCCCTTATATCTTTTTTATTTCAAACAAAAAACAGAATTTACTCATATGTGTATACATTATTTAAATCAAAAATTTTCAGTTTAAAATATTGTCTGATAATTTTGAAAGAGATATTATTAGTGAATGTATTTTATAGTAAATCCCTGAGGAATTCAATTTTATCAGAGGTTTTTCATCTTCCTGAAAATGTGTTGATTTTAAATAAATCATGGACAAAATATTACAATGAAAATTTTTACAAGTCAATACCAAATTTTTTTGTTGTCCCCCACATGGATTTATCATTATTAAAAAATTTGAAATTTAATAAAAATAAAAATGTTGTATTCGTTGCCCAAAGTTTAGTTGAAGATGGAAGATATCCTAAGCATCTATATATCCAAGAACTCGAAATGATTTTTAAATGTATTCCAAAAGACTTTACTATAACCATTAAAAGACACCCAAGAGGTATAAACAGCATTTATGAAAACTTATCTAGAAATGTTATATTCTCTGATCAATTGGTTGTTTCTGACTATATTATTTCAGGCTACAGTTCTTTAATGTTCCTTTACAAAAAATTAAACTGTAGAGTTTTTTCTTGGAAATTTAATAAACATGAAAATGATAGCTACTTCAATAATTTCGCAGACAAAAATGGAAGATCTAAAGAATTAATTAACTTTTTTAATTTAACACCATTAAAAATAAAAGTTCCAAATCTAACAAATCCATCAAAAATTTACGCCGACACAATAATAAAACTATATGAAAAATAGCATTATTCCATTTGGTGTAGGATTGAATCAGGTACTTTTAAAACATTTAGAATTTATTTTTTCTCAAAATGAAATCCCAACAATAAGTAATAAAAATAATTTTAAAAAGGGTTACTTGGTCCTAAAAAAATCTTTTTCAATTAAAAAAAGAAATATACTTATATATAATACAAGTGTTTTTAACACACTATTATTGATTATTCTAAGATTAAATAAAAACAAAATTTATTTTCATTTACATGACCCAATACCACACTCTGGACTACTTAATCCTATTATTTTTATAACTAACTTTTTTTTAACATTATTTTCACACGAGATCTTAGTTTTTTCAAAAAAATTAAAAAATCAAACATCAAAAATTTATAAAAAATCTACAATTCATATTATGAAACATGGTATGAATAGTTTTGTATATAATCAAAAACTACCATTAAATAAAAAAACCTATATAGGTTTTTTTGGTAGAAATATGCCTTACAAAAACTATAATCATTTTGTTGAATATGTCAAGAAAAACCCAAAATATAATTTCATTACTGTTGGTAAAGGTTTTCAGAATATGCAGCAAAAAAATCATTTACTCATATCAGGATATATCTCTGATAATGATTATTATTCTTACATGACAGATGTAGATTATTTGTATTTCAGCCATTCGAAAATTTCCTACAGTGGAGTCTTGAGTGATGCTAAATTTTTGAATAAAATGATTTTGGTACCAAATCAAATTTATAGATTAATTAATTTTGAAAATAAGCTAAAACAATCATCAAAAAAATTAAAAAAAATTAAAAGAGTTTATAAAAGTCAAGAAAATAATTGGTTTACATATAAAAAAAAATTAAATAATATTATTAAATGAAAACATTGATTGTAGGTGGCTCAGGCTTTGTTGGTACTCGTCTAATCGACGACTTGGTATCACTAAATAAAAGTTTAAATAAAAAAAAATCAAATTTCTCAATCACAAATTTTGATAAAAGACGTTCAGTTAAGCACAATCACTTAACTACAAATTGTGATATAAGAAAAATAAATCAAATAAGTATTCCGAAGGATACTGACACGGTAGTTTTATTAGCTGCTGAACATCGTGATGATGTTAAACCTACATCATTATATTACGATGTTAATGTAGGAGGAACTGAGAATGTTTTAAAAAGTATGGATATCTCAGGTGTCAAAAATTTAATATTTACAAGCTCTGTCGCAGTATACGGTCTAAATAAAAAAAATCCTGATGAAGAACATTCACTAGACCCTTTTAATGATTATGGTAAAAGTAAAAGAGATGCAGAAATATTAATAAAACAATGGTATTTGAAAGACACAAAAAATAAGAGTGTAACTATAATTAGACCTACAGTGATATTTGGTGAGAATAATAAGGGAAATGTATACACCTTAATGAAAAAAATTGCCGATGGAAATTTTGTTATGATTGGTAATGGAAAGAATAAAAAGTCAATGGCATACCTGGGAAATATTGTGAGTTTTATAATTGATAGAATAAAAATACAACAAAACGGATATGAGATTTATAATTATAGTGACACCCCCGATTTAAGTATGCTTCAATTAGTTGATATCATTCAAAGTCAAACCGGGGTCAAAATAGAAAAAATTAAAATACCATTTTTAATAGGATTAATGATCGGCTATGTTTTTGATTTTTTTGCATTTATGACGAGAAGAAAGTTTGACATATCTTCGGTAAGAATTAAAAAATTTTGTGCAACAACACAATTTAATTCAAGAAAAGCTCATTTAAAATTTGGAAAACCGTATAGTCTAAAGGAGGCCCTCTTCAAAACTATCGAATATGAATTTAGACAAAAAATCAAATAAAACTAATTATTTATTATTTCATTCAATTAAATTAATAGTTTTGCATCAGATGAAAACAAAAATATATAGTTCAATATTTTGTTTGTTATTATGTTTCTCGTATTCTCAAAACCCAAAGATTACAGAAAATCTTGCTCTTAATGAAGCTCAAAAAAGAAATATATCCACTACTGATGAGGTTATTAAAGAATTAAACAAGAATGGTATTTCACTGTCTCAAGCACAAGAGATGGCTAAAATGCAAGGAATGGATTTTAACACATTCCTCTCGCAGAATTTTGATTTAAATATTCAAAATAATAATCAAGTAAAAAATACGAATGAAAGTACAATCTCTTCAATTGAATATGTCGATAATCCAAATCTTTTAAACCTAGACCAATTAGATAAAAATGAAAAAACAAATGAATTTTTGGAAGAGTATTTTGGTTACTCAATCTTTAAAAATAACCCTTTTGCTGACAAACAGTATTTAGTTGGTAATATTGATGAAGGATATTTATTATCTCCCGGCGATGAACTAAGAATAACAGTATTTGGCAATAATGCTTTAACAACTCAAACAAAAATTGATCTAAATGGTAACATAATTTTCCCAGATTTAGGTGTTTTTCAAGCTGCTGGGAACTCTCTCAAATCAATAAAATCTAGATTAAAATTATTTCTTGGAAAATTTTATAATGGTTTAATATCAAGCCCTCAAAAAACATTTCTTGATATTTCTTTAACTCAAATTAGGCCTGTTAAGGTAAATGTTTTAGGAGAGGCTCTAACACCAGGTCCACATCTTGTTAATGGACTTGCATCTGTATTGAACGCAATATATTCAGCGGGAGGAATAAAAACATCTGGTTCTCTAAGAAAAGTTTTATTATTCAGAAACAATAAATTACTGAAAGAATTTGATTTATACGATTATATAACACAAGGAAACATTGATAGTGATGTAAGGCTAATGAGTTCAGATGTAATATTTATTCCACCCAGGATCAGCTCTGTAACTCTTTCTGGTGAGGTAAATAATTCTTCTATTTATGAGATTAAGAATGGAGAGACATTAGAAGATCTAATAACTTTTTCAGGCGGATTATCAACCAACGCATCCCTTAGTAATATAAATATCTCAAGAACGGTACCTTTTAATGAAAGGGGTGAATCACAAGTATATGATAAGTTTTTGTTAACAGTTTCCTACAATGATAAAAAGAATATTAAACTTATAAATGGTGATGTAATATTTTTTCCCAAAATTTTATCAAAAATTAAAGATCAAGTAAAAATTGAAGGTAATATTAAACTAGCAGGTACTTACTCGGTTTCTAGATTTCCAGATTTAAAATCATTAATAAGCTTAGGGGCAAAAGGTATTTCTGAAAATACCTATATGAAAAAAGTAGACGTTTTCAAGACTGACTCATCGGGAAAAAAATCATTCAACACATATAATTTAAACTCAATATTGTCTGGCGAGGTATTAGTTAAATTAGAACAGGATGACGTTGTTAGAGTCTACAGTAACAATGAAATTCAAGGTGAAAAATTGATAACTGTTTCTGGATTTGGGGTGGAAAATAAAACAATTTTCTGGCGAGAAAATTTATCAGCGTTTGATGTTATTTTTCAATCAACTTCTTTCGAAGAACTTGAATACCAATCAAACCTACTCAACAGTAGGTTTGATATTGATTCTTTCAATGCTAACACAGGAGCATATCAAACAAATATTTACTCACTCAAAGACTTAATAAAATTAAAACAGATAATTTTAAAACCCAAAGATATCATTAGACTTTACTCAATACAAATCACCAAAAATACAGAACCGTCTGTATTAATTTCTGGTAGTGTAAATAATCCAATAAGGACAGATTTATTTAGCAACATGGTTGTTGAAGATGCTATCTTAAGAGCCGGTGGTTTTCAAATGTTCGCTGATCAGGATGAAGTTAGTATAATAAGAAAATTAAAGTTCAGCGAGGATCAAAAACTTTCAAAAACTATTAATTATAAAATTGATAAAGATTATTTACTTGGTTTGACCAAAAAACCAACAAGTCCATTTTACCTTATTGATAATGATGTTGTAGTAGTTAAAACACCAAATCGGGATGATGTAAACGGATATATTAACTTGGAGGGAGAGGTAAATTATCCTGGGCTCTATTCAATCGAAGATATTAATTTAAAACTTGAAGAATTGATAGCAAGGGCAGGTGGTTTAACTGAATTCGCAAATTTAAATTCAACCCAATTATACAGAGATGAAAAATTATTATCCTTCAGTAGATTGTCAGTTCTCAAAAATCTAAAAATAGCATCAAATGATAGAATAATTATAGGGTCAAACCTTGAAGAAATAGAGATTGTTGGTTCAGGTATTGTCAATCCAACCTTTAATTCGTGGAAAAATGGTAAAAGAGCTCGATATTACATAAATCTTGCAGGTGGAAAAACAAATAAAATAGAATCTAAAACAGTTATTAGAAAAAATGGCTCATCAGTAAAAATTAAAACATTCTTTGGTAATCCTAAAATCTATCCCGGCGATACGATAAGAATAATTAAAAAACCTGAAGAAGAAAAATCCGAAAAAAACTTTGGTGATGAGTTTATCAAGATATTTGGTTTCGTCTCTAGTGCAATTACAACTATCTTATTAATTAACAGATTATAAAAATTAGATTTATCTATGTCAGATAAAAATAAAATTGAACAAAGTGATTACATCAATATTACTGAAATTGTAATTAAATTAATTAATAAAAAATCTACTATTTATAAGTCTACATTATTGGGCTTCACACTTGGCTTAGTTATTGCTATTTTCTCAGCTAATGAATATTCTTCATATTCAACATTTGTCCCTCAATTATCGTCGGGACTTAGCAGTTCTTCCAATCCGTTAACAACTTTATCATCCCTGGCTGGTCTAAAAAGCTCAGACTTAAATAATGATGGAGTTGAAATTTCACCTCTGATTTATCCATTAATCATTGAAAGTGTTCCCTACAGGCTGGAGCTTTTAGAATCAAAAATTTTATATAATGATCAAAAAATATCTGTTCGTGAATTTTTGCTTGAAAAATCTACTTTCAATTTAATTGATTTTTTTAACAGATATATATTAGGTGGTCCAAAAAAAATAGCTGGATTATTATTTCAAAAAAAAGAGTTAGAAACTAACAACAAATCTGACATATATTCAATTACCAAACAAGATAATATTTTGTTTAAAAAATTGAATTCGCTTCTTAAGTTGACACTTAATGAAAGGGATAGATTTGTTACTATTTCAACTACACACAGAAATAAAACAATCCCAGCACAAATCACTAAAAATGCTGAAATTATATTGCAAAGTAAGATTATTGACTATAAGGTAAAATACTCTAAGGAGATTTTGGATTATGTTAGTAAAGAGTATAATTTAAAGTTGGGCGAACGAAACAACCTACAAGATCAGATAGCAATATTTAAAGATAGAAATATTAACATAAATAGTTCCCTCTATAAAAATAAGTTGGATCGACTAACTAGTGAATTACAAATTTTAAACGTTGTTTGTCAACAGTTAGCATCTCAGCTTGAGGATGCAAAATTGCAAGTTAACAAAGAAACCCCGGTTTTTACTATAATAGAGCCTGTAACAAATCCATTCGAAAAAAGTGGACCTAATAGATTTATAATTATAATGCTATATACTTCTATTTTTTTATTTCTCGCAATATCCTATGCGCTACTTGAAAGTTATATTTTAAAGTTAATTAACACAGTTAAAGTTAGGTAAATCTTAAAATACTTTTCAATCAGGTATTGTCTGTAATTCTTACTTAGAATAAGTCTCTTTATTTGTTTGGGCCTATACTTGATTTTAATAATTTGGACTGTTGTAAAGTCATGAATTAGTCTTAAAATTTTAAATTTTTTTAAATAAAATCTAAGATTAAAAAAAAGATTTTCTTTTGTATAGTGATTTTTCATCTCTTTTATGTTTAGTTTTTTACAAATTAAAAAGTAGTAATTAATGACAGGATCATAACAATCATTTGAAATCACTATTTTTTTTTTCAAAAAAAGATAAGTATCATATAAATTTCTGTAACTATATGATAATTTATATAATCCAAAATCATTAATTTGATGATTATAAATATTGATTAATAACTGATCATTAAGGCTTATAATATTAAACGAGTCTTTTTCAATTACTTTAATTTTATCAAAATGAAACTTTTTTTCTCTTAAGGGTCTTCTGTGAAGTTCGATTGAGTAGAGTTTATTTTGATTTAACATCCTATCAAGATGTCTACCTCCTGGGTTTGAAAAGCTGTATTTATTTATTTTATTATATCCATTATTCTTCATAATTTCTTTTGCATTTTGTATTTCATCTTCTGGAATCCAAATATCTATATCACCGATCATTCTTTCACCAATATCTTCATACAAATTTGACAAAATATGAGAAGCACCTTTAATAAACAGGTGTTTTATTTTGTGTGCTTTTAAAATTTTTGATATTTCAATTATCTCTTCCTTGAGTAATTTATTTTTGTTTTTATTAATTTCATATATGCCTTTGCAGAAATTAAGAAATTCACTTTCGAAAATATTGTCAATTTTTTTTCTTTTTATGTTTATGTAAAAAGAGGGAATTATAAGGTGTTCACTGAGAATTTTTGTAAGTAACTCATAATTAATATTATTAAAAACATCTAAATCCTTCAGGTTTTCCTCAAATAATATTTTATTTATTAGAAATTCCTCAATATTTATATTTTTTATCATAATCTATAAATCTTACTAAATTATATTTAATAATTTTAATAAATTACTTTCAATGATTCTATTTTTTCTTTCATTAGGTTTTATTTCATCAGTTTTTTTAAATGGATATCTTTATGAATTTTTCTCTAAAAGAAAATTATTTGATCCAATCAACACCAGATCATCTCATAATGAGAAAGCAACCAGATCCGGTGGTGCTGCAATCTTTTTAACTTTATGTTTTTGTTATGGGATAGGCCGTGGTTTTTTAGATTTAGATATCAATTTATTTTCATTAATTGCTTGTTGTTTTGTTGCGTTAATAGGTTTATTTGATGACTTATTTGACGTTTATTATGTAGAAAAATTTGCATTGCAAATTTTTGCTGGAATTATTTTAATACAAAGTGATGTGTACATTAATAATTTTCATGGAATTTTTGGGATATATGAAGTTTCCGAATTAACTGCTTATATCATATCCTTGTTTGTTTTTCTTGTAATTACCAATTCACTAAATCTTATTGACGGTATCGATGGCTTGGCAGGTTTCATATCCCTGAAATTTTTTATATCGATTGCTTTAATTATATATTTTTCTGACCCTAATCTTTATTCTTTTGCAGTTAATAAAAATTCGATGCTTTCATTTTCAGTTACATTAGTTGGTGCTTTAGTTGGATTCTTAATATTTAATTTTTATACAAAAAAAAAAGTCTTTCTAGGTGATATGGGTTCGCTCATGATTGGATGTATTATCACTTATTTCATATTTTCAGTTCTTCATTCAAATAATGGAATAATAACAGATAATTGGATTAACCGGTCAGTGATTTGTGTATTATTACTCATTTACCCCCTTTCTGATACATTAAGGGTTTATCTTTTAAGAGCTAGGTCTGGAATGTCACCCTTTTTGCCCGACAGAAGACACCTACACCACAAGCTAATTGATAACGGTTACAGTCATGTTAAGGCGTCTATTACGATAGCCCTTTTTTCAATTTCTGTTCTGATTTTTGGTTTTGGAGTGTCTTTAATTATTAGTCAAATTGATTTTTCTTCAATTTTATTCGAAGGCACCAATCTTATTGTAACTATTTCAATTATTCTTATCTACATGATTTTTCTCTACTATAAACTTTTTGAATCAAAAGTATCAAAGTGATTTTATAACATATGTTACAATTCCCCATATTTGTAACTGGTTTTCTTCATCAATTCTTATTGGTTTATAGTTTTTGTTTTCAGGTTTTAAGTATAAATCTTTACCTTTTTTAATAATTCTTTTTACTGTAAAATCACCATCAATAAAGCAAACAGCTATTTTATTGTGCTCTGGATCTAAACTGCGATCAATTACAATCAAATCTCCATCGCATAATCCCGCATTTATCATTGAGTCTCCGCTTACTTTGGCATAAAAAGTAGCATCACCATTTTTTACTAATTCTCTGTCTAGGCTTATTCTAATTTCTTTAAAAT